>Ga0163144_10000086_pt1 | contig 211658 bp, 159 predicted proteins | sample OliLak19BULKMAT1_FD_123175 | JGI IMG/M metagenome (GOLD analysis project Ga0163144, IMG submission 123175) | Freshwater microbial mat bacterial communities from Lake Vanda, McMurdo Dry Valleys, Antarctica - Oligotrophic Lake LV.19.BULKMAT1 | ecosystem: Environmental > Aquatic > Freshwater >... | reverse complement strand
TTCGAACCTCGCGTAAAAAAGCATCGACGTAACCACTACGGCTGGCTGACCAAGCCACGCGCCGAGGTCAAACGCATGATGGCAAAAGGGCTTATCTGAAACTACGTGCCATTCGTCACATCGACCAAAGCAACCTCGGCGGCGTGTCGGACCGACGCGGAATTGCGATTTCCTCGGTATAACGCCGCTACACGTTCTTGACATCCGGCTGCATCTCGTGACGTATCTGCCTGTAAGCGACACTGCAAAAGCCTCTCCCGCGGCCGTTCACTACTATTGGGCTTTGCTGCTTGATCCAGAAGATCCCGAAGCGTCGCAACTTTTCAAGACGCGGAGGTGTTCGATCAATGCCACGATGCTCGCTATGCGCTTGCCTGCGCGGCCAGGATGTTGAGCCGGTGCAACCGTCAATCCTTCGGCTGTCACAAGTTCATCCAACGTGCTGTAGCGTCGCTGCGGATTGAAATCGACCGACTTAAGCACCAAGCAGGCGGCGGATTGGTTGGCGATATGCCTCAGCAGTCGCGCCGTGCCGTAATTGTAGACTGCGAAAACATCGTTGGGACGTTGAAAGGCCTCCCACGCTGCTTGCACTTCCTGAAGCGGCAGGGCGTTCTCAAAGGTCTCCTCAGTCAGCTCGAAGTGCGCGAGAAGGGAGGCGGGAAGGCGAGCGTGGTTCTGTATCGCGCACGTAAATCGCTCGCCAGTTCCGAGGCGCTGGGCCGTCCAATACACGGGCACCCGCGCGGCCGCATTGCGAGCGCGGTCGTTAGCCACCGATTCTCCATAGGCCACGACGACGTGTTCCAGATTGCCAAGTATCGCCGTCGGAATGTTCCGGCCGCCTCGATCTCGTGCGACATTACGGCGCCACCCGTCCTTACTCTTTGGATGCGCCAATTGACTCTCAACCATGCTGTAGAACGCGCCTAACAGTTGATCGAAGCCGCAAGTCGTTGGTTCCAACGCACGCAATGCGGCGACGGTGGCCTCCACCGTCGATAGGAGCAGGGCACTCGGCTCTCGACGAATTCGGTAACGGCTTGGCTCGGTGGGAGCGATCTGGTATCGAGGCAAGTCGTGCAGGGCCGGTATATCGCGAACCAATGTCTTGGCGTGGTGCCAAGTTCCGTCAACGACCACGAGTTGTTCCGGCCGCTGATCGAGTGGCAGGTTTTCCAACAACTCAGCGCCTGGTCCCGGGTAGAGCAAGCCAGCGCGTGGCCTGAGCGCACACCTTGCGGCGAGTCCAGGAGTGTGATCGACGAGCAAGCTCGAATTCCGCAGTGCTTTGTGGACCATCCGCGCCGTGTTGAACGGATGGAAGCGTTCGCGCCTATGCTGCAGGATCAAGACTTCCGTCTGATTGTCGATGCTGGGAATCGCGGCACAATAGCAGCCGCGATGCGGCCGGAAGCAACCGAGACAACGGCCCTGATGGGCATTGACCACCGTCCTCGCCGTAGTTCTGAATTTTCGCATCGTTTGAGAATACCAGAATCCTACGTAGCAATTCGTAAGTCTGTTGGCGTTCGACACGACTTTTGGGCAAAGGCGAATGGAGTCATGCACGATCCGGCAGTTCATTTCCTCGCGACAGCGTACGCGAGGCGGAAGCGCATTCGTCGCTGAAGAGAATCTGAAGGTGTGTCGGAACAGAGCAACTCTCAGAATCCAGGCCGGATTGACAGATTGATTCCGACGACGACAATGCGGTGATGAAGAAGCTCACAAGCACGCCTGCAGCGATAGCGCAATTGGTTCGGGAATACCCCACCAAGAATCCCAGCGAAATTGCGAAAATGGCCAAGGGCTTGGGTTATACGGCTGTCAGCACTTCGATCGTCAAAACGATCATGGCGAATCTGCCGCGCGGCAAATGATTTAGGCCAGCTCGTCCGTACAGGTTTCAGACTTTCGGTTGCGTGCATGCGGTGCGCGAAAGTCGTTTTGCCATTCGGCGACATCGTGTCGATTCCATTGCACGGGATCGGCACTTACGAACAATAGGTAGCGGGTAGAGCTCCGAGTTCGGACCCATTTCTGGGGGGAAGAAAAGGGGTCGGGGAAGAAAAGGGGTCGGGGAAGAAAAGGGGTCGGGGAAGAAAAGGGGTCGGGGGAAGAAAAGGGGTCGGGAGTCAATACGGCACCTGCCGTAAGGCCTTGGTCGCGACGGGCGATGCTTCGATAGCTTCAACGCCAATTCGAGCTATTCAGGGTGCCAATTCTGCAGCGCGGCACTCCGGGCAAATCATGCAACCGCAAGGCAGGTCACCGGTCGCGTCGAAATCGAGTGCGAGCTCAAGTCCTACCGACCCAAAATCCGTTCTACCTTTTCACGATAGCCGCGCGCCGCAACCCTTACGGCGGGTTTGGCCAACCGGAAATCTCTCACGTCGTTTGACTGCCAGTGAGCGGGCTGATTTCAATTGCGGACTCCCATCGGCAGTCGCATGGCCCGTTCCAGCGGATGCGAACGCTGACAAATCCGGGGCAGCGTTGGCAACGCGAACGCACCGTCGATACAATGCAAAAGTGGTGCATGTTGCACCGCAAGATTGGCTCGCAACAGGAGTTCCATCACAAAGCCAACGCGGTCGCACAACAACCGAAACCGCCCTGATCTGCTCTCAAAAACCAGTGCCCGCAAGGGCGTGAGGGTTCAAGTCCCTCCTTCGGTATCTTTTTTTCGGTGGTGCGCGTCGGCGGCAGCTGCTGGAATTCTTCTCGATGGACCGCGCGACGGTAGATCGCCAAACTCGATCCCGTGCGGTCAGATTCCCCGTCGACGTGGCGATCGATCTCGTGCGACGAATTTGCCGGCGGCCCACGTCAGTAGTCCGCAGGTCGCCAACTGCCACGCGGTCGGCTCGGGCACGCTGAAGGAATAGTAGTAGAGCGGTTGCGGGCCGTGGCCATTCCATTCGCTGGCAGTGTAAAAACCGTGCCCGTCGGCTGCCCAGCCAATGGCCTCGCCCTGTTCTTCGGCTGCCAGCGTCACCGGGATCGCCACACCGTGCAGCGCCTGGGCCACGGTCTGATTGGGAGCGCGCTCGAAAAGATAAGCCGTAGTCGAGCGGTCGCGGACCAGTATGTGCAACCCGTCGGGCGAGATGTCGGTGGCGCTTGGCTTGTTGAGCGCCGCGCTCAGACTTCCCGCGGCCGTCAACTGCGTGATCCCCGCAGTGTCGAATGCCGCTGACCCGGCGGTAAATATTTGGCCACTTGGGGTCTTGGTGATGATGACCAAGTCACCGCTCAAGGGATCGACGAGCAGCGACTCGGCATTGCGCGCTCCGTCGGGGTACTGCAAGTGCGCTTGCTGGTAACTACCTGCGGCGATCGTGCCGCCAGCGGAAGTCAGCGGCTCGTCGGTGCGGTACACGGATATCTGCGACCGGTTGGCGTCGTTGTCGCCAATATCTCCCAGGTACAGATAATTGCCGCCACCGGGTTTCGGAGCGATGGCGATATCTTCCCAGTCGGTAGCTGTAGCGCCGCTTAACGCGAACTGACCCTGCAAGGCGCCGGCAGCATTGACAGCAAAAAAGCGGGCCGAGTCACCTGAATCGTTGTGAACCCAAAGGATGCCCGGCAGCGAGCGGCTGCCGATGACGCCGGAGGTTTCACTGAGGCTGGCCGACGAAATCGTGCCCACTTGCTGTGGCGGTGAAACAGAGACCGCCAGCGCGGGCCGGGCGGCCAGAGTCAGCGCCAGGGCCGCGAGACAAAGTGCATTGCATCCTGGCGTGGTCATTCTCGGGGGTCGCAAGGGCAAATGGGGTGAATCGGGCACGAGGCGGCCCAACCTCGCGAGCCGCATCCATTCACTGGACGCCCGACGGGCGAAACCAGAAACGGTGCACCCTAATGACCACTCGCCGAAGCGTCAACGCGAGCAATCGTTAGGAAATTGCGAGGCTCGCGTGAGGAACGGCCGTCGTCCTGTCTTTCTGCTTGGCAGCGCTCAGTTGACCTGCGGAGTCGTGTCACCCAGGGGATCAGTTCGATACTCGGCATCCACTGGCGATGGTTTTCGGTCGACTTTCGCCAACGTCATCGCGTGGATTCGCGCTCGCGCCATGTGGAATTTGAGGCGAATCTCTTTTCCCAACAGTTTGCCGAGGTCCACATTATCGTTCCAGCGAACGGGATGATCGAGGGCATCGCCCTGGATCGTGCGCGCCTGTGGTTCGGCAAAACCGGGGATCGGCTGCCAATCTCGCGACAAGACCTCGACGCGAATTGTCCCTTTGGCCCAGGTAGCGGCATTCAAAAACAGCAGCGGGTGTGCAACGGTGAACGGCCTGGTCACCACGCGGCACGGCCCAGAATCAAGGCTGCTCGTTTCAAGAGACGCAAAGCGATCTCGTTTGAGCGTGGCCAGCGCCGCGCCGCACTTATGCTCGGCGGGATCGGTGCGGGCGACGTCCGCATTGTGTGGAAAGTTGGCCGCTGTGTAATAGATGTACATCGTATCGTTGACGACGATCGGCTGTGGCTGCGAACAAGCCATCGCCATGCAGTCATAGTACCCCGGCGCTCCGAACGGGATGAATGGCTCTCCCCGACAGACTCTCTCGAAGTGCACCCCGTCGCGGCTGGTTGCCAGATGAACGGCCACTTGCTGCGGGTCGCGCAAATAGAAAACGCTCATGTAGCCGACATAGCTGGCTCCGACCCGATGGCAACCGAATTGATACAGCTCGGTGTCGGGCGGATCATCGGCATCCATGCTGAGAATGAATCGGTGGTTCTGCCAATGACGCAGGTCGTCGCTCTCTGCATATGCATAAGACCGATAGTAGCGGTCAACCGCTTTGCGGTCGCGATCACTGGCGTCTGCGATCAAGCGCTCGGCAAACTCCGGGATGACGCGGCGATAGACCACCCATTTCTTTTTAGTCTCGTCGAAGATCATGTGCATGAGGCAGTCGTCGCCCTTGCCCGACACGTCGTTCGGGGTCTGCCAGAACGGTGCGTCGGCGCACGACCAGTGGATGCCGTCTGGCGACGTGACGAGGTGAGCGCCGCGTCGATGATCTTGAACAATGGCCAAGGCGACGAACTTCTCGTTCGCGCTATTAGGCTGGGGGTTCTTGTTCACGCCCCAAAAGAACGCCTTCTTGCCCAGCGGCCTCATGGGTTGGCTGGGTTGGACAAAGCCTTTGTCCTGGGAATTCGTCGCGGGCACCATGTCGCTTGTGAACACGATATTGTGGTCGCGACGGCCGGCGATGCTCACGAGACCGAGGTCCGGTTTGTTCCAATGGACGCCATCGGTGGACGTGAGATAGAGCATGTACGCGGCGTTGCCATCCAACCAGGCTGACTCCCAGTCGCTGCCGGTTCTGGCCCACATCTTGAAGAGCTTGTCCTCCTGGTCGTACATCGTGGTGTACGGCTGAATGTTGTTGCCGTCGCACCAGCGATCGCAGCGAACGACAGGGTTCAACAAGTGTTTCTTGGGCTGATGAAGCCGGCGAGAAACTCCTGGCGTGACTTCAATCAAGCCATTGTCGAGAAACAGCTCTGTCGAAGACCCGGCATCGTCGGCGTTGTTTCGCAGCGCGATTGCCCGCCCCCCTTCTCCGTGAGCAGAGTCTCCACTCACAGAAATCAGTCCGGCGCCGGCCACTCCGGCAAGTTTCAAGAAACTCCGGCGATCTGTTTTCATGGCTTCTCCCAACAAAATGCACAACGAAGGAAACGCAGCCCATGAGATTGCTTTCCCATCAATTGCGCGGCCGGCTGCGATTGTACCCCACCTTCGCGGACGATATCCATCAAGATGGTGGGTAGGTGTTGTATTGGTCGTGATTCCGGCGACTGCTAGTCCGCGCGGCCTAACAAGGCAGTGCAGAGAACCGAGCTGGCGCCTGCCGCCATCTCTCTTGCATCGAGAGTTCCTGGCGTTTAAGCTGCTGTGGTTGGCGGTCCAGCCTGGCACGCCTATCTACCTCTGAGAAACGCAACTGACGTCTCTCCCAAACCGGAAGTGCCACCTCGCCTGATGGCGAGTTGCTTGGCGCAATCTCATTCCGGATTGGTGTCGCCATTTTTTCTGGATGAAGATGTCCCTCAGCCGATCGCCCAACTGACGAATTGAACAAACACGTTGTCATCTACTCGCCTAGGAAACACTGCCACGATGCGACACTGCTTGCGAATCAAGGGTTTGTTTTTGATTGCCGTTCTGCTGGCGCCAACGCTCACCGAGGCGGGCACGGTTGCGTACTACCGGTTTGACAACGACACCGTGGCCGGCGCGACCCAAGATGAAACGGGCGCCAACAATGGGTCGATCCTGAACAGCGCTCCCTATGCGAGCACCGTGGGGCAAAACCCAGTCAAGCAAACTGGCACCGCAAACGCCACCTCACTCGCCCTGAACGGAACGAATCAGTTCGTCAGCGTCCCGCACAACAGCAGTCTCAGTTTCGGCAGTTCGGCCTGGACGATCGAGGCCTACATCAATCTCAGCACGTTGCCCACGGCAGCCTCGTCAGGTCAGTGGATCGCGCAGAAAAAGGACGCCGCAATTGATGACTTCCAAGATTATGGATTTCTGGTGGGCGGCAGCCGTGCCGGCGCGGCTGGCACCTTCGGCAAGTCGACTGACATCACCGGTCATGAGCTCGTCGTCGAGCTAGGCAAGGGCGCGGGTTGGACGACGATCACCAGCACCCTGGAAGTTCCAGCGGCCGTCCAATGGGTATTCGTCAGCGCTGCCTATGACGGTGGCACGTCACTGCGTTTCACGCTCGACAGCAACCTAACGGACAACCTGCCCGGCGCGATCGAAACGATTGCGCTGCCTGGCTTGACCAACGTGACGAACAACGGACCATTGGTCCTGGGCGCCAAGCGGAACGCGGCAGGTGCTGCGGCGCAGTTGTTCGGCGGCGCGATTGACGAGGTGCGGATCTCTAGCGGCGTAGTGCCCGTGGCGGACCTGCTCTCGACCATTCCGGTACCGGAGCCATCATCCTTCGTGCTGGCAGGTTTGGCGGCGCTGGCGTGTCTTGCCTTCCGCAAGCGTGCGAAGGCTTGAATCTTCGACGGTCGCGAGCCGGCGACTCTAGCGGTGGCCGCGACGAGCCTGGCCGGCCCATTGTTTGGGCAGCTCTCGAGCTGCGCATTGCCGGGTCAATCTCGGCTTGCCAATTGAATTACGCCTCACCTGCGACCGGCCAACTCCGACATTGCCGCTGCAACGGTGGCCGAGTTCATCCAAACAGGCTGAGGATCGGCTGACCGGAACTGATGTTGCGGGTGGCACCATCGTTGCCCACACGAAGATCGAGCGGAACGCCCAGTGAATGGTAGATCGTGGCGCCAAGGTCTTGTGGGCGCACCGGTTTGTCCTTTACAGAGGCCCCAATCTTGTCAGATTCGCCATAGACCATTCCACCGCGAATCCCGCCGCCGGCAAGAATCGCGGAATAGCAGGAAGGCCAGTGTTGGCGCCCGGGATTGGCGCCTTGCGCGTTGATGCGCGGAGTGCGGCCGAATTCTCCGACGCAGACGACCAGGGTACGCTCGAGCAAGCCGCGTTGGTTTAGATCGACAATCAATGCAGAGAGCGCTTCGTCGAGTCGCGGCAGGCACAGGCCCATTCCATACGAACCGCTGCCAAAAGCATTGCCCATTCCCATTTCGCCGCCGTGCATGTCCCAACTTGAACTTGGCGGACCGCCGCCAGTCTCGCCGGGGGCCGACCCTGTCCAGCCATTGACGGTTACGAATCCCACCCCCGCCTCGACGAGCCGCCGTGCCAAGAGCAGGTTCTGGCCGAGCGGATTCATTCCATAGCGCTCGCGCACGCTCACGGGCTCTCGCTCTAACTCGAACGGCTCTCGTCCACTTGCGCCCCTCACCAGTTCGAAAGCCCGGCCTTGCAACTCCTGCCAGTCCTTCGTGACTCGAGGTCCAATACTGAGAGGGCTTGCCGGATTCAGACTGTCTAGCAGCTGGCGTCGCTCCTGAAGTCGCTCGGGCGGTACAGCCGGAAGCAATTCGGCGGGCGCTTTAAATCCGGGCATTGCCGGATGATTGTTTGCCGAGCCAACAAACAGTGGACTATAACGAGCGCCGAGCTGTCCGCCCGTGCCAATATTTGGCGCGCAGAAAACCGGATCGCCAACACACTTGATCAGCCACACGTAGGGAGCAATGCGGCTCTGGCCGGGTCGAACTTTGGCCAGCACCGACCCCATGTAAGGAGAGTCGGCGGGCGCCTCCGCCTGGCCGCTCAAGCAGTGGTGCATGGCGTCGAAATGATTGCTGATATTGCCAACATGAGTCATCGAGCGGATCAGGCTAAACTGCGACGTTAGTCCGGCCATGCGCGTATGGAGCTCAGACAGCTGCATGCCGGGAACTGCGGTGGCGATCGGATTGTAGGGGCCGCGAATTTCTGCCGGCGCCGCGGGCTTCAAGTCCCACGTGTCGAGGTGACTGGGCCCGCCGCATAGCAAAATGAAAATGCAAGACTTCTCGGCGGCGCCGCCGCCTAAGCCTCCCTTGGCGTTGACGGCCGCAGTTACCGCACCCGGCATTCCCAGAGACAGCGCGCCGATTCCGCCGGCCTTCAGAAGTTCTCGGCGAGAAATCCGAGTGGATGGATGTCGCATGTCGCTGGACAAATGGCTCATTGCGATTGACTCCGAACGGGCGCATTAGTTGGACCGCGATCCCACCACATTTAGCTCAAGCATTTGATTGTCAATCTCGGCTCGTCCAATCCCACCTGCCGACTTTTCCAGCAAACGTCGCATCCCATCGCTGTGGGCCAGGATTGTAACATGCCGAATGAGTCATTGCCCGAATTCTGGACACCGTTTTTCAGCGACCCGGCTGGAAAGGCGCAAATGTTGGTCAAACCGAACGACGTGATCAGTGGCTGGGATGATCACTCGCTGCAATCGCTTCGCAAAACGAAGGGTTGTCAGTGCCTGCCTTTGATGGCGAATTGCGCCAAATGGACGAGACCCCCGTTGGCAGCTAAGCCCAAGAGTGCCGCGATCGCGACCTGGGGAAGTCAAACCCCAAAACCACGGCCAGCGAAATGCCCACTGAGCAGATTCCGCGACCGGTGCTTGAGCACGCACTTGCGAACGGTTCTAGTACTGAGGGGCCATTAAGATGAGTCAGGGGTGCAACCATGGCGATGGCGAGCCAACAGGCCGACTGCCGAACCGCCAATCGCTCGCCGCCGGCCCAATTTCGTTTGCCGTGGAACGTTCTTCATGAAAATTCCGATTGTCGATGATCTCGTCCAGCTATTTAGCGCGACGAACCTGCGGCCAACGCTGATCTTGCTGGTGTCGGTGGTGGTGATCGTGACCTGGAAAACCGCCGGCAGCCAGGACTTCTACCACGATCACATTGCCGGCCTGGTGCAACCTGGCGATCCGCTTGCGGCGGCCGCCTGGTATCAAATGGGAATGGCGCTCGTGCTCTTGGGAATCGTGCCTGCGTGTCTGATGCGGTTCGGTTTCGGCGAATCGCTGACGAGCCTGGGCCTGGGTAGAGGGAGCCTCACAGCCGGACTGGTTCTATTCGCGTTGGCATTGCCCTTTATCTTGTGGATCGGCCACGCCAACGCCGGCAACGCCGAGTTTCGCGCGGTGTATCCGCTGAATCGCGGCGCTTGCCAGTGCGGATCGACGTTTGCCGCGCACGTGGCCAGCCTGGCACTTTTTTACCTGGGTTGGGAGTTTCACTTTCGCGGCTTCTTGCAACAAGGTCTGGGCGCTTCGCTGGGTCCGGCCGCTGGTTTGTGGGTCCAAGTGCTGGCCTCCTGCCTATTGCACTTCGATCGACCAGACGCGGAACTTTGGGCTTCGATACCCGCCGCCGTTCTGTGGGGCGTGCAAGCCAAATATACTGGAGCCATCTGGACAGGCTTCGCACAGCACTTCCTGCTCGGCGCAACGCTCGACTACTTTATCTGCTTCGCTTGACTCGATGTCGTCCTATTCTGAAGCCAGTCGATGCGCGGCCAGCCGTTTGAGTTACCGTTTGACGGTCTCTGAGCAGCGACATCCGCGAGTGAAATGCCGAGCGAGTCCGTTTGGTTACTCTTGGTCCTCGCTCGACCTGGCGGGCTTGCCCACCAGGCACAGCAGCAGCGCCGGATGGAGCAGCAGTTCGCCGAGCAGGCCTGACGCAAAGGCCAGACATGCCAGGCCGCCGAACACTCGTAGCGGCGGCATGTCGCTAAGCATCATCGGTCCGAAGGCGGCCAGGAAAACAACCGAGGTGAACAGCACCGCGGGCCCCACGTTCATCATGGTTTGCCGCACGGCCTGTCGGGGATCGCCCGTCTCACTAAGCGCGTGCTTAAAGCTGTGCAGGAAGTGGATGCTGTCGTCGGTCGCCAGGCCGATGCAAACGTTGAACACGATCACACTGGCAAATTGCAAGGGCCGATCAAAGAGGACTAGAAAACCGGCGACCACGACCATCGGCAGCAAGTTTGGCAAGATGCTGATCAGACCGAGGCGCAGCGACCGCAAGAAGAGGGCAATGCTGCAGAAGATCGACAAGGCGGCAAACCCCAGGCTTTGCGCCAGATTGGAAATCATGTCGCCGACACTCTCATACACCGTGAGCACTGGGCCACTCAATTGAAACCGATACCCCGGGTGTTCCGCTGCGAGCACGGCAAGTCGCTTTTCGATATCGGCCAGCTCGGGGTTGGCCGCCGACGAGCCCACGTCGCGCATGTGAGCAATCACGATGGCTCGCGATTCCTTTTGATTCACGAATCGTGCTAGCACCTCGTCCGGCACCGTATCTAACTCTCGGGCAGACGCCAACGGGTTGTCGCGGTCCCTGGCCAGCGATTCGAGAATGCTGTACACCGACAAGGGGCTGCTGATCGCCGCATGATCGCTCAAGACGCCGTGAACTTCGTTTATCCGCTCCAGCACATCGCGCGATTTGAATGTCCGCCCTGGGGGCCAATGCATCGTAACTTGCAGATACAGCCCTCCGCCGATGCGAGCTTCGCAGTCCTCCAGGGCCCGGTGAGTCTCGCTATTGGCCGGCAGGTATTCCAGCAAGCGATTGTCGGATCGCATCAGAAACCAACAGGGCACTAGCGCCAGGGTCAGCAGCGTGCCACCCAACGCCAATGCCCGGGGGTATGCCATGACGAAGTCGGTGAGACCTTGAACAATGCGTTCGGGCCAAGCGCGGCGGCTTTCGCTTTCAGGCAGCGCCAGCCAGGCGCCCGGCATCGCACTGGCCATCAGCGGGACAGCCGTGACGACGGCGACAAAACTGATGATGACGCCCACCGCAGCAATGACTCCAAACTGCTGCACGGCCGTCACGTTGGCCAGGTAGAGTGAACCAAAGCCGATCGCACTTGTGATTGCGGTCAGCCAGCAGGCGGCCCAAACCTCTTCGGCCGCTTTCGCGGCTGCGGCCCGAGGCTCGACGCCGCTCGTTACCGCCCGGCGGACGTGATACATCACGTGAACCGAATCGGTCAGACCGATCACGGGTATGAGCGTGGTGATGACGCTACTGAATGGATTGATCTCCAGGCCCAGCCAGCCCATGCCTCCCAAGGTAAACAACATTCCGAGCATTCCGCCGCACAGCACAATCATCGCAGGCGCCACACGGCGAAACAGAAAGACCGACGCGCCCACGCACATGGCGAGGGCCAGCAAGTCGAACACGATTTGGTCTCGTTGAATACTCCGCACCACTTCGCTGCGAACCAACGGCACACCTGTCAGGCGCGCTTGAATGCCGGCGTCGCGCATTGTCGTCTGCATGATGGTTCGCACGGGCTGCAATGCCGCGTCGATTTCTCGAACTGACAGCTTGGCCCCTTTCAGTCGCACCACTACCAACATCGTGCGGCCGTCGGGCGAGAGCATGTGACCACGAACCAGCGGATGCTCGAGCGCATCGTGACGTGCTCGGGCGATACGGTCGGAAGAGACGTTGGTGGCTGGCACTAGCGGTAGCAGCAATCGCCCCACCCGGCGCGGACCGCGCACGTCGAAGATCGAGCTGACAGATTCGACCTCTGGTACGGCTGCAATTCCGTCGATTGCTTCGCGCAATTGCTGGATGCGCGCCGGCACGAAATAATCTTCGCAATCGAGCACGAGAACACAGTCGTTCTCGCCGGCGCCAAAGGCCGGTGCCGAAAGGCGGGCGAACTTCTCGCGGGCCTCCGCCGAACGAAACAGATCGAGCACGTTGTCGTTGATTTTGAGCCGAGTCAGGCCCACCAGCGCCAGACCAACCATAATCAGCAACAGGCATGCCACCGTGAGGCGGTGGGCAATCATCACGCGAATCAAGTACGACATCGTATCGGCCCGCAGCGCAGAGTCAGGATGTGGCCGACCGAATCAGTCGCGACCAGTATCGAAGCAACAAAAACGATATCGCTGAACACACGGCCGCCGGCGGCTGTCACGACTGTCCATCCGTCACGACCGTCCATCCGTGACGAAGGTGCCTCCGTCACGACGGTGCCACGTCCGCGGAGCAATCTTGGCGCCGCTTTCTCCAAGGCGGTCCTGAAACAGCATCTAGTCACCAAGGTATGCTTTTTGTCAATTCGACGCGAGGTTGCTGAGGCAACTTTCCTCGCGTTGCAAGCACACTCCGCCCGATTTGGTCCTTGCCCTGAGTGCCTGCGCCACCATTCTGATCGTGCCGCTTGCCTGCTTGGCCAACAATGCGCCGAGCAGGGCTTGTTGGTTCAATCTCTGATCTTGACGCCCGCCGAGCGATGGGGATTCGGAGAATTCCGCTTTTCCAACAAAACGAGCGTTTAGATATACTGGGGCGACGCATTCGATGTTGGAACGGGTCGCACATCGTTGATTCACAGGCTCGAGTCGCGAGAACACTATGCCGAGTTCACGAGGGTTGGGGTTCGCAGGTGTGATGCTAGCGGTTGCCGCGGCCCTCTGGGCCACCGGTGCGGCGGCGGCCGATAAGACCGCTCAGAGCGTGCGACCTTCAACAGATCGTCGGGCTGCGGATTACCGACCTCAGCCGACGCGCCTAGAGGCTGTCTCGGAAGATCATCCAATGTTGCCGGCATTGAAGGATGCCCGCGAATGGCTCAGCCAGGCGCGGCGTACGGTTCACGACTTTCATTGCCGTGTAACCAAGCGCGAGCGGATCGACGGCGCTTTGCAGGAGTACTACTTCATCGAGATGTGGGTCCGTGAAGAAGTTCGAATCGGCGAGCAAGTCAAGTCGCCGTTCTCTGTTTACATGGAGTTTCTGGGTCCCAAGTCCGTCCATGATCGCAGATTGTTGTTTGTGGATGGCCGCAACGAGGGCAAAATCGTTGTTCGCAAGGGGGGCCCTCGTTTTGAGTATGTGGTCACTGAGGTTGACCCCGATAGCGAAAGCACCAAGAGCGAGAGCCTTTGTCCGATTACTCAGAGTGGCTTCATCCCCTTGCTGGCAGAAATCGTTGCCACCATGGAACGGCACATGAGCGCCGACCCATCCGGCGAAAACACGATCATCACCCATCCCCAGGGAGCGCGGGTCGACGGCCGGCCGTGTCACGTGGTGCGTCTCACGCACCCCCAGAAGCAAGACGGCCTGGATTTCCACGTCGGCACGTACTTCATCGATGCCGAGTTGGGAGTTCCCGCCAGGATCGAGAAACTGGATTGGCCGAGAAAGTCGGCCACGGCTCCCAGCCTGATTGCGGAATACAACTACACCAAAGTTCAGGTCAATCTCGGTCTAACCGACACCACGTTCGATCCCAAGCGTCTGCGAGCGAAGCGATAAGAGCAGCGCGCCCATCCGACGACCGCGATGACGAATCGGGAGACGAAGTCGTAGAGTAGTCGTCCGACGAGTCGTAAGAGGACGTGACTTGCGAGCGCTTGCGGTCGTTGCGTGGCAAGGTCGACGCAGGTATTCAAACCACGGCGCCGAACAGTGCACCGACGCCGGCCGTGAGCGCCATCGCTAATGCGCCCCAAAACGTGACCCGCAGAGCGCCCCTGGCAATGGACGCGCCGCCGGCATGAGCCCCCACGCCGCCCAGCACCGCCAACAGTGCGATCGAGGCCGCCACGACCACCGGGATCAAGGCGGTCGTCGGCGCAATCAGCACGGTCAACAGGGGTATCGCCGCGCCCAGGGCAAACGTGGCCGCCGAGGCCAGCGCCGCCTGCACGGGTCGCGCAGTCGTGATCTCTGAAATGCCCAGCTCATCGCGCGCGTGCGCACCCAGGGCGTCGTGCGCCATCAACTGGTCGGCGACCTGGCGAGCCAGAGACGAATCCAGCCCTCGAGTGACGTAGATCGCTGCCAGCTCATCGCGCTCAAAATCGTGGTCCGTGGCCAGTTCCTTCCGCTCGCGGGCCAGATCGGCCTGCTCGGTATCGGCCTGCGAGCTTACCGACACATACTCGCCGGCGGCCATCGACATCGCCCCCGCAACCAGTCCGGCGACGCCCGCGACCAAGATCTCGCCACTGGGAGCCTGAGAAGCGGCCACGCCGACAATCAGGCTGGCGGTCGACACGATACCGTCGTTGGCGCCCAACACCGCAGCGCGCAGCCAGCCGATCCGATCGGTGCGATGTCGTTCTGGATGAAGGACGTTCAATTAGGCATCTCGCAAACCTGGCGAAACCATCGTGCGACGTTCGCTCACTGTGACGTTGGTCACACTTCCGCACGACCTACCGCTTTCGCCGCCAACCACAGGTCAATAGCGCCGCGGCCCCCAGCGCCAGGAGCATTCCCGTCGCCGGCTCGGGCGCGGGCACGAAGTCGATGACAAAGTTCACGCCCGCCAGCGTGCCGACCGGTGACAACACGGTCGGACTGAGCCGCAAGGTCAGCACGTCGCCGGTCAGCACGATGGTTGGCAGCAGGCCGTTTACAAAGTTGACGCCGTTGGGCAGGTCCTGACCGATTGAGGCCGAGCCCGACTCCATCGCCGGTCCGGCATTGAGCGACAGCAGAAAGTCGTTGCCGAACGGACCGGCTTGCGGATTGGCATACCAGATCTCGCCGGAGTAAGTGAAGTAGCCGTTGGAGGGCGCGGTCCAGGTGATGTTCACCGGTCCGCCGGTCGAGGGATCGGTGGTCCGCACCAGCATGTCGCCGGCAAGAAAGTCGTTGTCAGTCCAGCCAGGCGCCGCGCTGCCATTGGCCGTGGCGCGCATGAGCGAGCTGTTAAGATCGGTTGGACCGACTCCCCAGTATCCATTCGCCACGGCGGCCGCCAGCGGCGTGGGCACGGGCGTGTAATGGGTGAGCAGCGTGTTGCCCTGATAGTAAGCCCAGGTGCCGCTGGGATTGTTGACGTTGCTGAAGTCGAGCTTGAGGTCGTAGACGACAATGATGGCCTGGGCCGGCGCGGCAGCGACTGTCAGGCACACGGCGGCCAACAACCCGGCGACGAGCACACGGATGGTGGTGATCATTAGCGCCTCGAAGTTGAATGGATCGATGGGAACGGGCGGACGGCCACGAGCAGAAAAGCTCACGGCCAGCCCGGGCATCAAGATAATGCCTGGTCAACAGGAAAACCACAGTGACCGGCGGGCAATCTTGATAAGTTCTCCCGGCCGTCGCGAAGCGTGTCTGTTTGGCATTTTGCGGAAACTACCAACCCGACCCATCGCGATCAGGATTTCGCGCGGTCACAAACTCGCGCGCCGCCGCCGGCCGGCGACCAACAGGCCCACAAGTCCCACGCCCAGCAAGGCCACGGTCTGCGGCTCGGGCACCTGGTGCAGGATCAATTGCCCATCAGGACCGATGGCAATTGCCGGTACCAGTATCGTTCACGTATACGGCACCGGCCTGGCCTGCGGCCGCTGGCAATTATCTAGCTGGCAGAACGAATCAACGATGGCGAACATATAAGTGCCAAGTCTAAGTTTCCTGAAACCAGCCCGGTATGCCATGAATCGCGTCAGGACGTGCCTGTTCGGACTGAGGTTTGTCTGGCTATTGATCGCGACGTTTCACGCCGCATTGGCCGCCGACGGCCCAGCGGCTCCCCAAAGCGCGGTTGAGCTTCTTCCCCCGACCGGAAAGTTTGCGATCGGACGACGTTCGTTTCATTGGACCTCACCGGCCGGCAGACAACCCGGCGGCGACAATTGCGAAATTCTGGCGCACGCGTGGTATCCTGCCAAGACGATCGCCGGCGCGGCGACGGCGCCCTACCTCCCCGATTTCGTGGCCCTTCAGGTCGCCGTGGGCGAAGCGGAACTTAAAGCCGCCGCGGGTCCGGCGTACGACGCGCTGTCGAAAGCACGGACTCACGTCATTGCCGAGGCCGAGTTGAGTCCCGAGCTCAACAAGTATCCCGTCGCCCTGCTGACGCACGGCTTACGCTATAGCGCGTTGGGATACAGCATCTTGGCCGAGGAACTGGCCAGCCATGGGTACGTGGTCGTCGGCGTCGACCATCCGGCCACCGCCTTCGCCATGATTCTGCCGGGCGATCGCACCGTGATCTTTGACGAGAAACTTTGGTCGCAGCGCCGCACCGCGGAAGATCTCCGCGCGTTTGAGCAAGCAAAGGTGCAACAATGCGCCGAGGACCTCGTGTTCGCCCTGAACCAACTTGAATCGCTCAATCGTGGCACGCTCGAGGGGCGGTTTGCCGGGCGGATAGACCTCGCCAAGGTTGGCGTTGTCGGACACTCGTTCGGCGGCCGGGTCGCTGCGCGGGCCTGTCAGATCGACGCTCGGTTGCTGGCCTGCGCGCTGCTCGATAGCTTTGGTCGCACCATGCACGTCGAAACCAACGCGGAAGGGATCACTCTGCACCAACCCGCGATGATTCAATATGCTCGCCGCGTGCCGAAGTCCGGTGTGGGACGCGCGCTGGCACTGCTGCAAAACGGCGGCAAAGACCTGGAAGACGAGCTCCGCCCGATCCGCCAGAAGTTTTGTCAGAGCGTCAAGGCAGACAGCTACGAGGTCACGCTGCACATCGCGGGCGTGTCGCACGAGACATTCAGCGATATCCCTCTGCTCGAAGGCGGCCAGGCCGAGGCCACGCTCAGAAATCGTCGGCGTGCCGTGCAACTGGTCCGCGATTACACCCGGGCGCTGCTCGACCGCCATGTCAAAGGATCGGCAGCGCCGCTGCTGGATCAGCCGGCGGCGAATTCTGATGAAGTTGAGCTCACTCGCTACACATTTCGCGGCAAATGAGCCGCTCTCGGCGGCCTAGCGCCCGGCGTCGCGGCGCTTCCAGATGCGCAGGGCCCAATCGCAGCGGCCCGTGGCGATCGGCAGCTTCAGGCCGAGAAGTTTGCAGGCGCAGGCCTCGGACTCGTCACCGCCTGCGGGAGTGATCTCGTCGTAGGACTTTTCGATCATCTCGCGCCACTCGGGCTCTTGCAGCACGTAGGGCACCTTGGTCCATTGCGTGGTCACGACGTACTCGGGCCAATGCTCCAGGCCCACCCAGCGCACGGCATAGAACGGTCGGCCGTCGTCCACTGCCGCCCACACGGCCGTGTCGCCGCCGATCGTCGCCGTCGAAGGCACGATCTGGTGAATCGTCTCCACGGCCTGCGGATAAGTTATGCCGCCGGGCTCGGCCAAAGCGCTGGCCAGGAAGTAACGAGCGTAGTCGCGACTGGGCAGAGCCGCCAGCACCAGCAAGCCCACGGTGCCTGCTACGACCAGCCAGGTTCGTCTCATAGGCGCGTGCGCCAACCACTGACTAAAGACCAGCCAGACTACCGCCAGGCATTCAAACGTGGAGATTCGATAGTCGTACGACGGCCGGCCCAAATAGATGTTGAAGAACAGGCTGATCGGAATGCCCAAGGACAAGACCAGCACCAGTCGTCCGATGCGCGAGTCCAAAGGCAGCCATGCGGGCCGCGCGACGAGCAGATAGCCGGCCGACCCCATCGCGCCCAGCGATGACAGCACGACCAGCGAGCCCCACAGCGGTTCGCTGCGCAGGACCTGCCGCAGAGAGAACCAGGGATTGATCGAGCTCAAATGACGAAACTGTTCGATTGCCTCCGACGCATAAGGCCAGATGAAGACCAGTTCGCACGCCAGCGACACCAGCACCGCCAGCGCGCCAATCAAAACGGCGCGAATCCAAAACGTCCGCGTCAGCCCGGTCACTAGCGCTACATAAGCCAGCACCTGGATCGTAGCCGCGACCGCCGCGCCGGGAGTGGTCGCGCCGCACAGCCCAAGCATCAGCACGGTCAACCAATAGCGCGGCTTTTCAATGGCCACGCTGGCCAGCGCCCCGACGAAGAACAAGATGCCCATCTCTTCCGGCCGGCCGAGCGGGTTGAACAGATGCGCCAGCGCCAACACCGCCAGCGCGCTCAACCACGAATTGCCGGAGAGCCGCCAAAAGGACCAGGTGACCACCGTCACCAGCAGGAAGTGCACGACCAGGTCAGCGCCCAGCGACGTGAACAGGCTGAACCCAAACAGCTTGAAGACGACGTAATTGAACGCGATGTAAACCGGCGTAGGGTAAGAGAAGATCAACTCAAAGTGCCGGGCCCGGCCTTCGTAGGTGGGCAGGCTGAAGTGATCGCCGTGCAGCCGCATGTAGGCCGGCTGCTTGAAGGGGACCGAGTCGGCCGTGGTGCGTGGAAACGCCTGAGACCACATCACGACGACCGTCCAGGCGTGGAGCGCGAGCGCCAGGATGAGCAGCTTCGGCCAACGGCGCGACGGCAGCTCAGGATGTTCGCTCGATGCCAACTGTGACACGACGTTACTCGCCCGGAGAGAATCGCAAAAAATGCCGCGCCGCCATCGCGGCAGGTCGCGCGCGACCACCGCTGGCCGGCCCTCGAACCCACCGCCTACCCAGTGTACACAAGGGTCGCACGCATCGAGCGTGTCTCGCCGCGCGACTTTCCAGGCGCCGCACGGTCGCTAACGATTGAGACGCTTGCAACGATCGCGCCGCAGCCGATCCCGAGGTTTCGCCAGCGTCCGCGCGGCCCCGATCCGTCCCACATACAGATCACCTGCCCGCGTTGCTTGCCGCCGGGCAGTGGCCGAATTATCATGCCATGGTATCCTCCGATTTGGCAGGTCGACAAGCCAAGGGACGGGATTCCGACGGCTGCCCAAGCGCGCGGCGGCGTGGGTCGGAGGAAACCTCCCGCTGGCAACACATCCGTCCCCCTGCCAGGGACTGCGGACCGGCGCGTGGGGGCAAATCCGCGGGATTCGCGCCTCACGATGCGCTCGCATGACACGCATCGCACGCTGACCGTTGGGCCTTACACCCGGGCGAGCGGCAGAGCACTCCGGCGAGCGACAGTGGGGCGAGGCTTGCTGCCCCCGACGGCGCGACCTATGTTAGACGGCAACCTTTTCGACCGGAATCGCCATGACCTTTGACGCCGCCGCGACCCGAGCTATCGCCCCCGACGTGCGCATCGGCCGCGACGCCAAGATCGCGCCGTTTGTGAACCTTTACGGCTGCTCGATCGGCGACGAAACCAAGATCGGCCCGTTTGTCGAAATTCAGAGAAACGCCGCCATCGGCGCCCGCTGCAAGGTCAGCTCGCACACGTTTATCTGCGAGGGCGTGACGGTCGAAGACGAGTGCTTCATCGGTCATCACGTCTGTTTTACCAACGACCCTTACCCCCGGGCCACGGCCGACGGCGCGCTGCAAACCGACGTCGATTGGACCGTGGTGCCCACGCTGGTCAAGCGCGGGGCATCAATCGGAAGTGGCGCCGTGATCCTCTGCGGCACGACGATTGGCGAAGGGGCCATTGTGGGCGCGGGCGCGGTGGTGACCAAGGATGTGGCGCCCTTTGATGTCGTGGCCGGGGTGCCCGCTCGGCGATTGCGCAACTTGAAAACCTGAAGGCGGCCCGTGATGCAAGTTCCCTTTCTTGACCTCAAGGCCCAGACCCGGGCCCTCTGGCCCGAGCTGCTGCCGGCGATCGAGCGGATCGCCCAAGACGCCGCGTTCGTGCTCGGACCCGGTGTGAGCAATTTCGAGCAGGACTTTGCCGCCTACTGTGGGGCCAAGCACTGCGTGGGCGTGAACAACGGCACCACCGCCCTACAGATGGCCTTGCTCGCACACGACGTCGGACCTGGTGACGAGGTGATCACCACGCCGCACACCTGGATCAGCACCAGTTGGGCCATCAGCTACGTCGGCGCCAAGCCAGTGTTCGTCGACGTCGATCCCCACAGCTATACCCTCGACCCCGCGCGCATTGAGCGGGCCATCACACCCCGCACTAAGGCCCTCTTGCCGGTGCACCTCTACGGCCGCGCCGCCGAGCTCGACCCGATGGTCGATATTGCCAAACGGCATAACCTGGTGCTGATCGAAGACGCCGCGCAGGCCCACGGCGCCAAGCTGGGCGACCGCCGCGTCGGCAGCATCGGCGATTCCGGTTGCTTCAGCTTTTACCCTGGCAAGAACCTGGGCGCGATGGGCGAGGCCGGCGCGGTGGTGACCAACGACGAAAAGGTGGCCGCGCGCATCCGGCAGTTGCGAGACCATGCCCAGGCCGGCCGGCACCATCATGTGGAGATCGGCTACAACGCCCGCATGGAAGGTCTGCAAGGCGCGGTGCTGTCGGTGAAGCTCAAGCACCTGGACGCCTGGACCGCCAGCCGCCGCAAGCACGCCAACCATTACCACGAGCTGCTGGCCGGCGCCAAGAACCTGGTGCTCCCCCAGCGGCCCGCGCAGGCCGAGTCGCACGTCTGGCACCTGTTTGTCGTGCTGGTCCCGGCCGAGGCTCGCGACGGCATTCAGAAAAAGTTGAGCGAGCGCGGCATTGGCACGGGCGTCCACTATCCCACGCCCGTTTCGCTGCAGCCGGCCTATGCCTACCTGGGTCACAAGCCGGGCGATTTCCCGGTGGCCGAGGACGTCATGCGGCGCTGCCTCTCGCTGCCCATGTTCGCCGAGCTCAGCGACGAGCAACTGGAATACACGGCCGCGGCGCTGCGAGAATGCGTCTAGACCTTGAACAGGTCGACCGGCTGAAACGAACCCTGCGAATGAGGAAAGTGCGTTGAACGCTCAAGTGCTCTCGCCGCTCAAGGACTCGGTCGCGCTGGTGACCGGCGGCGGCGGATTCATCGGCTCGCACATCGTTGACGAACTGCTGGCTGCCGGCGCTCGCGAGGTGCGCGTGATCGACAACTTCCTCCGCGGTCGCCCAGAGAACCTGTCTGCCGCGCTCGCCAGCGGCCGAGTCAAGCTCACCCGCGGCGACATCCGCGACCGCGAGTTGGTGGCCTCGCATTTGAACGACGTGCAGTACGTATTTCACCAGGCCGCGCTGCGGATCACGCACTGTGCCGCCGAGCCGCGGCTGGCGGTCGAGGTGATGATCGACGCCACGTTCGACCTGGTCGAGCTGTGCCGCGAGCTACCGATCAAAAAACTGGTCTACGCATCGAGCGCGTCGATCTATGGTCAGGCCGATCAGTTCCCCACGACCGAGCAAGCGCCCCCCTACGACAACCGCACGCTCTATGGCGCGGCCAAGTCGTTTGGCGAGGGATTGCTCCGCAGCTATAACGACATGTACGGACTGCCCTACGTGGGTCTGCGGTACTTTAACGCTTACGGCCCGCGGATGGATGTTCACGGCAAATACACCGAAGTGCTCGTGCGCTGGATGGAGCGGATCGAACAGGGTCAGCCGCCGCTGGTGTTCGGCTCCGGCGATCAGACGATGGACTTCGTGTTCGTCGAGGACATCGCTCGGGCCAACCTGCTGGCCGCCGTGAGCGAGGCCAGCGACGAGGTGTTCAACATCGGCACCAGCACCGAGACGAGTCTGAAACAGCTAGCCGCGGCGCTGTTGGAAGTGATGGGCCGCGATGACCTGCGGGTCGAGCACGTCGAGGATCGCAAGATCAACACGGTCGGCCGCCGGTTATCAGATATTTCGGCGGCGCGCCAGCGGCTGGGTTACGAGCCCACGGTTGACTTGAAAGCCGGGCTAAAAAAGCTGGTCGCCTGGTGGCGGGCACAAAAACAAGCGGAAGCGACGGCATGACTCCACGCACCGAAACGCCCGAGACCAAGACGACTGCGGCTCCGACCTCGGCCGGCGCCGTGGCGCCCAAGATGATTCCCATCGCCCTGCCCTTCCTGGGTCCGGAAGAGGGCTGCGCGGCCCAAGCGGCCGTCGAGTCGGGCTGGGTCAGTCAAGGTCCCAAGGTGGCCGAGTTCGAGCGACTGTTCGCCGCGGCCTGCGGCACCGCACACGCGGTGGCCGTGTCCAACTGCACCACGGCGCTGCATCTGGCCTTTCACGCCTTGGGCATCGGACCGGGTGATGAAGTGATCTGCCCGTCGATGTCGTTCATCGCCACGGCCAACGCGATTCGCCACACCGGCGCCACGCCGGTCTTCGCCGACGTCGACCCGCGCACGTTCAACCTCGACCCGGCCGCAACCGCGGCGGCCATCACGCCCCGCACCAAGGCGATCCTGCCGGTGCACCAGATCGGTCTGCCGGCCGACATGGATGCATTCATTGAGCTCGGCCGCCAGCACAAGCTGCACATCGTCGAGGACGCGGCCTGTGCCATCGGCAGCCGCTACCACGATCAACCGATCGGCGGTCACGGTCTAATGGCCTGCTTCAGCCTGCACCCCCGCAAGGTCATCACTACGGGCGAAGGGGGCATGATCACGACCAACTCGCTCGAGCTGGCCGACCGGCTGCGGCTACTGCGGCAGCACGCCATGAGCGTCAGCGACACCGTGCGGCATGCGGCCAAACAGGTGGTCATCGAATCGTACACTGAGGTCGGCTTCAACTATCGCATGACCGACATCCAGGCCGCGGTCGGCGTCGTGCAGCTTGGCCGGCTGGCAGAGATCGTCCAACGGCGGCGGGCCCTGGCCGCGCGCTACGACCGGGCCTTGGCCGCGCATCCCTTTCTCAGCCCCCCCTACGTGCCGGCCGACGTGCTGCACAACTATCAGAGCTATGCGGTCACGCTCGCCGAGGGCACGCCGATCACCCGCGACGCGCTGATGCAGTTGTTGCTCGACCGCAACATCGCCACCCGCCGCGGCGTGATGCTCAGCCACCTGGAGCCGGCGTATCGTGACCAGGCGCTGCGGCACCCCCTGCCCCACTCCAAGCAGGCCAGCAATCAATCATTGCTGCTGCCGCTTTATCCTGGCTTGAGCGAAGCGGACCAGGACCGGGTCATCGCCGAGCTGTTCGCGGCCTTCGGCGTCGCCGCTCCTTAAAACGCAGCGCGGGGAAACGGCCGCCATGTCCAGTGAGTCCGCCGAAGCCCCGTTGGCAAGTCCGCCCTCGCGACGCGGCACGTGGCTGCGCTGGTTTGCCAAGAGCGCGCTGGCCGTGGCGATGCTGGGGCTGCTGGCCTGGAGCGGCAAGCTCGACCTGGCGCGGTTGACGGCCATCCGGCCTTCGATGTCGCTGGCACTCTTATTCACCTCGATCGCCACGGGCATGTTCATACCCGCCTACCGCTGGTGGTATCTGCTCTCGATGCAACAAGTCCACGTGCCGTTTGGCCGGGTCCTGCGGATGACCTGGATCGGCTATCTGGCCGCGGTCATCCTGCCGGGGGCGGCCGGCGGCGACGTCGCCAAAGCCTGGCTCGTCACGCGCGGGCAAACTGGCAACCGCTTTCGTCCGTTGGCGACCGTGGTCGTTGACCGTGTGTTGGGGTTGTACTGCGTGTTGGTGTTGGCGCTCCTGCCGGTGGTGATCCTGCTGGCGCGGGGCGGCATGACGCGCGGCGCGTGGTTGACGGCGCTGGTGCCCGTGGGCGGCTGGGTGGCGATGAGCATCGGATTCACGGCGCTGGCCAGGCGACCGACGCACGACCTGGCGATGCGGCTGGTGCCGGCCCGTTTTCGGCAGACGGTCTCCGACTCGCTGTTGTTGTACTACGCCAGCCCGCGCGGACTGTGGTGGGTGTTGGCGTTGTCGCTGGTGAGCAACGTGCTGATGGTCGGCGCGTTTTACTTCGCGGCGCAGGCCATGGACCTCGACGTGCCGTGGACCGACGCGTTTCTCGTCGGGCCATTGGCAATCCTGGCCAATGCGATTCCGCTCACGCCCGGCGGCATCGGCACGGCCGAAGCGGTGAGCGAGCAGGCCTTTGGCGCGCTGGGCGCGGCAGGCGGCGCCGAGATCATGCTGTTGGTCCGCGCCGCGATCTTGCTGACCTCGTTGCCAGCCACGTTGTTTTTATCGACCGCGCCGAGCGATCGCCCCCATGCCGGGTGAACGCGAAACGCCGTAAATTGGCTTAGAACTCCGTGTGAGCTATACTCATAGGATTGTGCCCCAAGGACTTGGGCTCACCGTACACCATCTCTGAAATTGAACCATGGATCTTGTCCGTATCGACGATTACCTGACGCTGTTGGCGCAGTTCCTCGAGACGCCGCGCGACACGCTCGTGGGTTACTACCGCGAGCTGGAGCGGGCCGACGGCTTCCTGGCCAGCCTGAACAGCGCGGTGGCCGACGCGCCCAGCTTTCACGGCAAGCAGTTTCAGCACGTTGCCGAGTTTCACGCTTACCGCAGCCTGTTGTACCTGTTCACTCGGGCGACCGGGCCGAATGCCTTCGTCGAGACCGGCGTGCTCAATGGTTTCAGCTCGGCCTTCATCCTGTTGGCCATGGAGCACAACGGCCACGGGCGGTTGATCTCGATCGACCTGCCCAGCACGGATCCCGAGATTCTCAGCCAGGGGACCGGCGAGCTGCCCACCAATCGCAAGACGGGCTGGGCCATTCCCGCTGCGCTCCGCGGCCGCCACGACCTGCGTCTGGGCCCGGCGCAGGAGCTGCTGCCACTGGCGTTTGCCGAGCTCGGCACGCTGGACGTATTCCTGCACGACAGCGACCACAGCTACACGCACATGATGTTTGAGATGTCGCTGGCCTGGCATTTTGTGCGACCCGGCGGCTGGATCCTGGCGGACAACATCGAGCAGAACGAATCGTTCACAGACTTCGTTCGCGCGACCGGCGGGCGAAAGATGATCGTCAGCTCGTTCCTCAAGCCGGATCGGACCTGGCAACACGGCATCACGCAGAAGCCGACGCGTTAGCCGACGCGCACGGCGGCGCGGCGTTTTTCCTTCGATCAGCTCTCACGTCCAGCGTAACGCCATGACCCCTTCGCCCGCTCTAGCGTCCAGGAAAACGGTCCTCGTCACCGGCGTGGGCGGACGTAGCGTGGGCAGCGGCATCCTGCACTCGCTGGTCCGGGCGTCCGACGAAGTCCGCGCTCGCTGGCGCGTGATCGGCGCCGATGCCGACCCGTTTGCCTGGGGTCTGTATAAGGCAGATGCCGCGGCGCTCTTGCCCTATGCCAACTCGCCCGACTATCTGCCGGCGGTGCGGCGACTGGTCGACGAGCATCACATCGACGCGATCGTGCCGGGCACCGAGGCCGAGATTCGCCCACTGGTCGAGAACGCGGCCCAACTTGCCCCGGCGGTGGTGATCGCCAATCGTCTGGACCTGCTGCCACTGATGCTCGACAAGTTCGCCACCGCGGCCAAACTCGCCGAGCTGGGTTATGCGGTGATCCCGACCGTGCCGCTCGCCGAGTGGCGCGACATCGCCAACCAGCACGGATTTCCGCTGATCGTCAAACCGACCCGTGAGACCGGCGGGTCGCGCGGGCTGCACCTGGTGCGCGATGCCGAAGAGCTCGAGCGGCTGCTGCCCCTGGTCGACCAGCGAACCGCACCCTGCGTGCAGCCGTATGTCGGCGACGCCGAGCACGAATACACCGTGGGCGTGTTGACCGACCGCGACGGCAAGCTCATCGATAGCATCGTGATGCACCGCAAGCTCCTGGGCCTGTCGCTGCTGACCGCCACCAAAGTGGATGACCGCCGCTGCGCCCTGTCGACCGGCTATTCGCAAGGCTTCATCGTTCGCGAGCCAAAGATCCAGACCTTTTGCGAACGCCTGGCAGGTCAGCTGGACAGCCGCGGACCGCTGAACGTTCAACTGCGCATCGACCCGCGCAATGATCAAACCTACGTATTCGAGCTCCATCCGCGGTTCTCGGGCACGACGCCGATCCGCGCAGACGTGGGCTTTAACGAGGTCGACGTGCTGTTGCGCAACGCGCTGTCAGGCGAGACCTTTGGCCGGCTCGGCTACCGTACGGACGTGGCCGCTATACGCGCGTTCGAGCACGTGATCGTTCCTCTCGACAAGTTCCTCTCGTAGGCCCGATCGATGCGCCACGTCCTGGTCACCGGCGGCAGCGGACTGGTCGGCAAAGCCATCGTGGGCCGTTTGCTCGCTGCCGATTGCCGGGTGACCGTCGTCTCGCGCCGGGCGCTGACTGTCGAGCATCCACAATTGCATCGGCTTGGCGGCGACCTGACAGCTGAGACCGATGTCCTCTGGAGCTCCCTGCCGCAGGTCGACGACGTGGTGCACGCCGCCGCGACCATCACCGATGCGGGCGATCCCGCCGCGCTCGCGGCCTTGACGGATACGAACATCCGCGCCAGCGAGCGGCTGTTTGACTGGTGCACACGAAACAAGCCGCAACGGGTTGTGTATCTCGGCAGTTTGAGCGTGCTGGCTCGGCCGCTCAAGGTTCCGATCAACGAGACGCATCCGGTCGGCCCGACCTCACCCTATGCGATGAGCAAGCTGTGGGGCGAAGAGGCGCTGGCGCGGCAAGCCAAGGTCGGCGGGTTTGCGCCGATCGTGCTGCGTATTTCCAGTCCCCTGCCCGAGACGCTGGCCGACGCGCCGCGGACCGTGGTCCGCAAGTGGATCGAAGGGGCCGCGCGCGGCGAACCGCTCAAGGTCTTTGGCTCGGGCAGCCGCACGCAAGATTTCGTGGCGTGCTCGGACGTGGCCGAGGCGGTCTGGCGAGCACTCGAATCGGCCGAAGCGCGGGGCATCTATCATATCGGCTCTGGCACGCCGCTGAGCATGCTCGCGCTCGCTCGCACGATCGCGGCGTTTCGCGACGCTCCCATTGAACTCACGGGCACGGACCCGGCCGAAGCGGACCGCTGGCTGTTGGCGCTTGACCGGGCGCGGCGCGAGCTCGGTTACATTCCTGAGTTTACAGGCCAACAGGCGATCCAGCGGTTGGCCGCGTCGGGTCTGAGCTCGGAGGCAAGTCCGTGAAGATCGCCCTGCTCAGCGACATTCATTCGAACTCGTTCGCACTTCAGGCGGTGCTGGCCGAGGTCGCCGCCGGCGGGCCGGACCGCGTGATCCTGTTGGGCGATACCTTTGGCTATTACCCTTGGGCGGTCGAGACCTGGCGGTTGATCGAGCCGCTGGATGTGTTCGCCGTGTTAGGAAATCATGACCAGTTGGTGCTCGACGTCGCGCCTCCTGACCCCGAGCCGGTGTATTGGGACCTAGCGAAGCAGAACGAGCGCGAGTTGATCGAGGCGGCTCCCGAGGCCATTACGTGGCTGCGCACGCTGTCGCCGCACGCCGAGTTGGCCGTCGACAGTCGCCGCGTTCTCTGCTGTCACGGCACGCCCGACGATCCACTCAATGGGCGGTACTATCCAGACAATCCGCAGGATCCGACAGGTGGCGTTGCCGCGGGCGAAATTTTGCTGTTGGGTCACACGCACTATCCGCTGGTGCGCCCGCTAGCGCACGGCGGCCTGGTGATCAACCCGGGCTCGGTCGGTCAGCCACGCGACGGCGATTTGCGCGCCAGTTGGGGCTGGTTATTCCCGCAAGAATCGCGATTTGAGCCGGTGCGCACCGAGTATGACGTGGCCTCGGCCCTCAAGTTGCTCACCCAACGGGGCTGGTGTAAACTCGCCATAGAAGCCCTTCGCAAAGATTATCGCGGCCGTCTCAAGTCGCAATAGACCCCCATGTCTTCCGTCGCACCACCCCTGCTCAGCATCGTGCTGCCCGTGTTCAATGAAGAGCCGGGCATTCCGAGCTTGCTCGCCGCGCTCAGCGCGTTTCGGAGCGAGCATCCCGACCTGAGGGTCGAGGTGATCTTTGTCGACGATCATTCGTCGGACGCATCGCCCGAGCTGCTCAGTGAGGCCTGTCGCCACGAGCCGGGGTTTCGCTTCTTGCGGCTCACGCGTAACTCCGGCAGCCACGTGGCGATCCTGGCCGGCATGGCCCATTCGCGCGGCGACTGCGTCGTGTTCATGGCCGCCGACTTGCAGGACCCGCTGGACCTGCTGCCGCAGATGATTCAGCTTTGGCGCCGAGGCGCGCGGGTGGTCTGGGCCGTGCGCGAACGGCGCGAGAAGATCTCGCTGCTGGAAAAGATGATGGCCCGGGCGTTTTATTGGTTGTTTAACCGCTTGAGCGACCTGCGGCTGCCGCCGACCGGCACCGACTTTGCCATGATCGACCGCCGCGTGGTGAAGGCGCTCTTGGCATCGATCGGCGCTAACCCCAGCCTGGTCGCGGACATCGCTGCGTTGGGCTTTCCGGACACGCAGATCAACTACGTCAAGCAGGCCCGACAGGTCGGCAAGTCCAAGTGGACGATGCGGATGCGGCTAAAGGCCTTTGCCGACGCCTTCGTGGGGCACACCTTCGCGCCGATCCGGCTGATGTCGTACGTCGGGTTGACCTGTGCCTCGCTCGGTTTCTTTGGCGCCATCCTGGCGATCATCCTCCGTCTGACCGGAATCACCAAGGAGCAAGGTTGGGCTGGGCTGATGGTCACGATCCTCACGATCGGCGGGATTCAGATGACGATGCTCGGCGTGCTGGGAGAATATCTATGGCGCGCCCTGAGCGAGGTCAAGCGCCGTCATCTGTACATCATCGAGGACGAGGTCAGCTGTTCGCCGGCCGGCAGTCCGTTTGCCGTCGGCCGCCTGGTGGAGAACGGGCGCTTGAGTGGATCGCACGCCGCCGAGTTCGACGACGAGCCGTCCGTTTACACACCCGATAAAGAGGTCGCGTCATGATCCAGGTGGCAGTCGTGGGCGCCGGTTACTGGGGCCCGAACCTGATCCGCAATTTCGTCTCCTGTCCAGACACAAAGCTGGTGGCGGTCTGCGACAAGGACGAGAAACGGCTCAAGACCGTGCTGGCGCCCTATCCCAGCGTCGCGGCCGTCACCGACTTTGACGAGCTGATGGCTCGCAAAGATATCGACGCGGTCGCCATCGCCACGCCGGTCAACACACACGCTCCGCTGGGCACCGCCGTGCTCAACGCCGGCAAGCACCTGCTGGTCGAAAAACCCTTGGCCGCTTCCAGTGAGCAGGCCGCGGCGCTGGTCAAGCTGGCCCGCGAAAAGGGCCTGGTGCTCTGCGTTGACCACACATTCATTTACTCGGGTCCGGTGCAATTGATGAAGAAACTGGTCGACAGCGGCGAGCTGGGCGACTTGTACTACATCGACAGCGTGCGGATCAACCTGGGCCTGTTCCAGCACGACGTCAACGTCGTCTGGGACCTGGCGCCGCACGACCTTTCGATCATGGATCACCTGGTCGGCAAGATGCCCCGCAGCCTGGCGGCGTTCGGCACCTCGCACACCGGCAGCGAGACCGAGCTGGAAGACGTCGCCTACCTGAACCTCGATTTCGGCGGCGGCCTGCTGGCCTCGTTCCACATCAATTGGCTCAGCCCGGTGAAGATTCGCCACTTCATCGTTGGCGGCAGCAAGAAGAGCATCGTATTCAACGACCTGGAATCGGTTGAAAAGCTGAAGGTCTACGACCGTGGCATCTCGGTTGCTGGCGACGTCGAGTCGCGCCGCGGCGCGCTGGTTAGCTATCGCACGGGCGACGTCTGGTCGCCGCACATCCCGCAGAGCGAGCCGTTGCAGGTCATGATCCGGCACTTCGCCGAGTGCATCCGCGACAACAAGACCCCGCTGACCGACGGCGAGAGCGGGCTGCGCGTGGTGCGCCTGCTCGAGGCGGGCCAGCGCAGCATCAAGGCCCAGGGCGGCCGGATCGCGTTCTGAAGCGTCCGCGAAGTGTCTCGCCCTGGCGGTCCTCTGTGACGACCTGCGCGGCAGAGCGCGCGTCGGGCGAGCCCGCACGTGGGGCCGCACGGTTCCCCTTGGCACTGCCACGCACAAATGGGCCCGATTCTCCGGAAATGCCGGTGCGAGCCCTCCAATCGGACGGTACTTGCCAAAGGGTATGCGAGCTGCATTGACTTCCCCTGGGCACAAAGAACGGGCCGGCCGACCGCCGCGGTTTGCCTGCACGGTCCATGGCCTACAATTGCGCAAAAGGAGCTTGCCATGTATCCCACACTAGAAACCCTGGACATGACTCCCGAGCAGCTCGCCGTCGCTCGCGAGGTGATTTGCCGGCGCGCCTATCAAAATTGGCTCGATGCCGGGCAACCCTGCGGCGCGGATGTCGAATGCTGGTTGAAAGCCGAGCAGCAGTGGATCGCGCAGGACTACGTTCCGCCGCGCCCGCTGGACGGCCAACGACCCGACGCATTGCCGCGACAATACGACGACCAAAGAAGCGAAGCCCAGCGGCCCGTGACCGAAGCCGTGTCGGCCTAGCCGACGTAGCGAAAGACGGCAGCGGCGATGTTCTTCGCAGCAGCGCAAAAAAAATAGACCGCTTACCGCGGTCCACTTCGCTGCCTTCAAAGCCCCGAGCCTCGTGGGCGTGTGAGTCGCGGTTTCCCCGATTGCAGGATGCGGTCGCTGGATTCGCTTTCTCCAGCCGACTCGCCTCGTACCCTTCGAAGCTCACCCTCGGCCGCGAGGCTCCCTTAATGACGTTTGCCTCTCACACATGTCTGCACCTCCGATCGCTCGACATCGTTGGTGGGGCCGGATGACATACTCCGGGCCGGCTTCCGCAGCCGCGCCTCTTGTCCCTAATTTCTACGCGGCAAATGACGCCTTGGTTCGCGCGGTCGCCAAACGGGTTATGCCGTCGGCACGTCGCGCAAGAATGCCGCGGCCTCCTCTGGCAATACCGCGTTGATCGACATGCCGCTGCCAAGTTCAAACCCCGCCGGCGTGGTCAGTCGCGGCAAGATGCGCACGTGCCATTGAAAATAATCCTGATCCTCGTCGCCGCGCGGCACGTCGTCGATCGACAGATTGAAGTCGGGGTTGCCCAGACCGCGATACAGCTTGACGAGCACCGTCTTGAGCAACTTGGCCAGCGACCGCAAATCGTCCGACGACGCGCGGGTGAACGCCGGCTGCGAATGGCGCGGCATAATCCAGATCTCGAAGGGGACGTGCGAGGCAAACGGCATGAACGCCACGAAGCGGTCGCTCGTTGCGACGATCCGCGTCGCAGCCCTGAGCTCGTTCTCGCGTAGCACGCAAAACAAACAGGTGCCGTGGCGGTCAAAGAAGTTCTCGGCCTCCTGGTGTTGCACGCGCAGTTGCCGCGGCACCACCGGCGTGGCAATCAGTTGCCAATGCGGATGCACCAGCGACGTGCCCGCCCCCAGCCCGTGATTTTTAAATGCCACGACCGAACGAATGCGCAGATCACCCAACAGGTCGCGGCAGCGCAGTTGCACCGTGGACAACACCAGTTCGATTTGCGCCGTGGGCTGCTGGGCCAGCACCAGATCATGATTCGGCGACTCGACGATCACCTCGTGAGCTCCGCACCCGCCCATGCAAGGAAACCCCTGCTCATCGTGGTAGCGGGCCGGGTTCTGCTCCACCTGCAAAGCCGGAAACTTATTGGGGAACACCCGGACCTGCCAATTGGAAGGCGGGCTGCCGCCGGCGTCGCGCACAGCGTAGATCTCACTGGGCGTGAAGGCCTCGTTGCCCGGGCAAAAGGGACACGCCTTCTTCGGCGTCGGCTCCGGACAGCCGGCCGTCTGTCTGGATAAGTCGTGCGGCCGCAACGAGCGCGAGGGTGCAAAGATCACCCACTCGTTCGTGGCCATGTCAAATCGCAGGTGCGACATGCTTGTCTCCGTGGTGCTCGGAGTACTCTTTGACGTGCTGCGAAATCGGCGCTTCGCTAATCACTTTCGATCATGCTACAACCAGCGCGGGGGCAATGCAGCATCGATCGCAATCGAAAGCACGACTCCGATTGCTGCGATTCCGACACCATACCATATGCCACGCAATCCTCTGGGCCGATAATAATATGCTGCAACACAAACAGCGATAAAATTGAATCCGCCCGCGATGCGGGTCGGTCGATTCCAATTGGCAGGTAGTTCGGAAGGAGTTCCGCGCTCAGCGGCACTCATGTGCACCGCGAACTTCGTGTCCGCCGCACGCTTCATTTCATACTGGGCCAACCAGACGCGCAACGCGGAGACCACAAGAAGCATCGTATTCAGACCAAATTGCGGGATCGTCTTGCCACGATCCAGCCCATCGGTACCCCAAAGGACGAAAACCACCACGGTCTCAATCCAACTGCGTCGGCGTTGCGGGGTCTGGGGGTCAATCATGCGGTCAGTATAACCAGTGCCGGGCCCCGGTCCGAAACTGCCAGTTGCGAACTGCGGCACCGTCAGATTTGCGTTTCCCGGGCCATCCTGCGATCATGGAATCGGAGGGTGCGTCACCCAACTATGCCCTCCGAACGGACCACTTGCTTTGGAGCGAGGCGACCGCTTGAGTGCCTATTCGCTGGATTGCGAGCATCCTGAGTACCTGCTGCTGCTGTTGGCGCTGCCGCTGTTGGCCTGGTGGGGTCGCCACAGCTTGAGCGCGATGGGTCGCTGGCGGCAGGTCGCGGCGCTGGTGCTGCGCGGGGCCGTGGTGACCGCCATCGCCCTGGCCCTGGCCGAGGTGCACATCGTCCGCACTAGCGAGCGGCTGGCGGTCGTCTACCTGGTCGACCGTTCCGAAAGCGTGGCGCCGGAGCAGGCCCGCACGGCGCTCGACTTTGTCAACCGTTCGCGGGCCGAGGATGCCCAGCGCCAGCCCGGCGACCTGACGGGCGTGGTGGTGTTTGGCCGGCAGGCGGCCGTCGAGCAGCCGCCGCACGACAAAGACGTTCCGCTGACCAAGATCGAATCGCACGTCGATGGCGCCGCGACCGACCTGGCCGACGCGTTGCGGCTCGGCCGCGCATCGCTGCCGCCCGACTGCGCCAAGCGGCTGGTCGTGGTAAGCGATGGCAATGAAAACCTCGGTTCGGCCATCGAAGAGGCTCGTCCGCTGGTCGAGGAAAGCGTGGGCATCGACGTGGTGCCGCTCGGTCGCCCGCCGGTCGACGACGTCGCGGTCGAAAAAGTCGCCCTGCCCAACGAGGTCCGCCGCAACACGCCGTTCGACGTTCGCGTGGTGCTTAATCATGCCGTTACCGGCGAGCAGACCGGCACGCCCATCCCGGGCAAGCTCCGCGTGTATCGCCGCAGCGGCGAGCACGAGGAGTTGGCGCTCGAGCAGGCCGTGACCGTGGAACCGGGCAAGCGGGTCTTTACGTTTCGCGAGGAGCTCGACTCCTCGGACTTCTACAGCTACGACGTGCAGTTCGTGCCCGACAACGGCGATGGCGTTGCCCAGAACAATCGGGCCAGCGCCTTCACGCAAGTCCATGGGCAAGGGCGCGTGCTCTTGATCGAAGACTGGTCGCGACGCGGCGAGTTCAACCATCTGGTCGAGCGGCTGCGCGAGGCCCGTATTGAGGTTGACGTCCGCCCCAGCGATCAGCCTTTTGCCAGTCTGGCCGAGTTGCAGCGCTACGACAGCGTGATCCTGGCCGACGTCGCCCGCACCAGCGACAACGACGCAGGCATCGAACAATTTGGCGACGACCAGGTTGAAATGCTGGTGCGCAATACGCAACAGATGGGCTCGGGCCTGGTGATGCTGGGCGGGGCCAACAGCTTCGGCGCCGGCGGTTGGGCCAATACCAGGCTCGAAGAGGCCATGCCGGTCGACTTTCAGATCAAGAATGCCAAAGTCGTGCCGGTCGGTGCGCTGATGCTGGTCTTGGACCGTTCAGGGTCGATGTCGGGCGAGAAGATCAACATGAGCAAGGCGGCGGCGATCGCCGCGCTCAAGGTGCTGGGTGAGCGCGACCACATCGGCGTGGTGTCGTTCGATTCCGAGGCGCATTGGCTCGCGCCCATGCAAAAAGTCGGCAGCGGCGCGCGGGTAGCCGCGCGGATCTCGCAACTCGGCTCCGGCGGCGGCACCGACATGATGCCCGGCATGCGCGAAGGTTATCAGGCACTGCAGCGGGTCGAGGCGGCGGTCAAGCACATGATCGTGCTGACCGACGGTCAGACCGCGGGCGACGGCTACCAGGCACTGGCGGCGCAAATGAAGGCTCGCGGCATCACCACGACCTGCGTGGCGGTGGGGACGGACTCGGCCCTGGGGCTGATGCAGACCATCGCCCAGGCCGGTGGCGGCAAGTTTTATCGGGTCGATCAACCCAAGACCATCCCGCGCATCTTCATGCGCGAGGCCCGCCGCATTGCCCGGCCGCTGGTCTATGAAAACGACCGCGGCATCGCGCCCCAGCGGGCCCGCACGCACGAGATGCTCTTGGGCATCGACGGACCGCTGCCGCCGATCACGGGCTATGTGATGACCTCGGCCAAGGACAATCCGCTGGTGGAGCTGGCGCTGACCTCGCCTCTGCCGGGCCCGACCGCGCAGCCGCTGTTGGCCAGCTGGACCTACGGTCTGGGCCGAGCGGTGGTGCTGACCACCGACGCCGGGCAGCGCTGGGCCAGCGGTTGGACCTCCTGGGGAGACTACGACCGGCTGTTTACGCAGATCGTGCGCTGGTCGATGCGCCCCACCGGCGGCGATGGCCGCCTCAATACCTTTGCCGAAGTGCGCGACGGCAAGCTTCGCGTGGTGGTCACGGCTTTGGACCAGCAAGACCAATACCTGAACTTCCTGCCGGTGCAAGGGACTGTGGTCGGGCCGGATTTGAACGGCGCCAACCTCGACTTCAAGCAGTTTGCGCCCGGCCGCTACCAGGCCGAACTACCGGCCAGTGCCTCGGGAAATTACTTTGTCACGGTCACGCCCGGCAACGGCGGCTCGCTGGCTCGGGTGGGCGTGAGCGTGCCGCACTCGGCAGAGTTTCGCGCGACCGCCGAGAATCGCCGCCTGCTCAATCAGCTCGCGGCGCAAACGCCGCGCGACGGCACGGCCGGCCACACGATCGAGCTGGATGACGACGACGCGGTGGCCGGCAATGTGTTTCGCCACGACCTGCCGCGAGCGATCGCCCGAGAACCTTTCTGGCAAATCGCCCTGCTGGCCGGGGTCTGCCTGTTTTTCTTCGACGTCTGCAATCGCCGCGTGCTGTTGACGTTGGCGCCGTTGTTGGCGGCGGCGCGACGCGGAGCCGATCGGGTGCTGGGACGCGTAGCCCTGGCCGACACCTCTGCCGATTCGCTCGAGCGGCTGCAAAGCCGCAAGGCCGAGGTCGCCCGCCAGTTGAGCGATCGCATGGCGGCCGCCCGCTTCGAAGCGCCGCAGGTCGAGCCGTCGCCGCAAATGGTCACCGCCGGAGTCGCAACCGAGGACGACGCCCTGGTGGCAACGCGACCCGCGCCCCCTTCGCTCGAACCAACTGACCCTGCCGAGGGTGAGGCGGGCAGCTACACCGGCCGGCTGCTGGCCGCTAAGCGTGCCGCGCGTCGCGACGGTCCGAGCTCAAATGGCAACTAGCCGCTCGCGCGAGGCGCGGGCTAAAGGGAATATCCCAATCGCTGTTCCAGCCGCGCTCGCACCTCCGGCCACTCTTCGGCGATGATGCTATACATGACCGTATCGCGGATATAGCCGTCGGGCCGGACCATGTGCTTGCGCAACACGCCTTCGCGCGCGGCGCCGAGTTTTTCGATCGCCCGCTGGCTCTGCACGTTGCGCAGGTCGGTCTTGAGCTGCACGCGATATGCACCTTGGTCCTCGAACGCGTGCTTGAGCAGCAGGTATTTGCACTCGGGATTCACCTTGGTGCCCTGCCAGGGCGTCGCGACCCAGGTAAAGCCGATCTCGATGCCTCGGTCCTGCGGACGAATGTCCAGATACGACGTCATGCCCACGACCTGGTTCTGCTCGAGCGCGCGGATCGCAAATGCACAGTAGCCGGGCAGCCGCACGAAGTACTCGATGAATTCGGCAAAGCCCGCGGGCGACAGCTCGCGCGGCGGCCAGTGATAAGTGAACAGGTCGGGCATGGCAACCGCGGCCAGCGGCGCGGCGTGCGCTACGCTGAGCGGCTCAAGCTGCGCGGCTCGACCCTTGAGTGTGATGGGTTGAATGTTCATGCTATGAGCCAGGTGCCCTGATCGTTCGGATCTCGGGCCAATAGCTTACCATCAACCTCAGGGGGCCATCGCCGACGGCGGCAACGGGGTCAGATGCACGATGCCCTCGGCCGGCCGCTGGTCCTGAGTGGTAGACATGGCCATGTAGACGGCGTCGTCCACACTCGTGTCGATCGACCGCACGCTGCCGTCGCAGAAGGCAAAGTTGATCACGCCGACGTGGTCACTGCCAAAGATCTCGGCGACGGTCTCGCGGCTGCGCGCTTCCAGCTCTTCCTCATCGCCGTGCAGAAAGGTTGTGCCCAGCACATAGGCCGGCCCGGCCGCGACCTTGCCCGGCTTCAGGTTGTCCACGATCATGCTCTTGGCGACCACGCCGCTCCAGGTGGGCGACGAGAGCTGATGGTTGCGCTCGCCGATGGCCAGAGTCTTGCTGGTGCCGTCGGTGATCTTATCGAGCCGGACGCGGCTATTGCGAAAGAACACGCCGTCGGCCTTGTCGCGGCAAACCTTGCAGGTCTGGCGGATCGTGCCCACGCTGCCCACGTAGTTCGAACCGGCCATGCGGTCGGGCGCATCGTTGACCGCATATTTCGGCACTGCGACAATTTCGACGAACAGGCCGTCGGACGGACATTGAAAGGTCGGCACGCTGACCAGGATCGCCGCGCGGTTGGCAGGCTCTTCGATCGGCTTATTGAAATCGATCAGTGGAGCGATACTGCCCAGCTCGATGTCGCGCAGCAGCATCGACGCCCACGACCAGCCCGGGCCCAGGTCGTCGCGGTCGGCCGGGTCGACCCTGGTCAGGTAACCCGGCGGCAGGATGTTGAACCGCGAGTGATACGACTGCAGCGCGAGGCCGATCTGCTTGAGGTTGTTGGAACACTGCGTGCGGCGGGCCGACTCGCGGGCGCTCTGGACCGCGGGAATCAGGAACGCCAACAACATGCCGACGATCGCAATCACGATCAGCAGCTCGACCAGAGTGAAAGCGCGGCGACCGAATCTCATCGTGGCAACCTCCAGCCGCCGCGACGGGCGACCGTTAAGACGGGATCTCTGATAACGGTGCGCAAGATTGCGCGGACGCGTCGGTTATTGCGCCGTATTCCCCTCAATCGGCCGCGGGAGAGTACGATCTTGTTCGAAACCCGCACAGACTGAATGCTGCCATCTTCCAAAGCGCGGGCATTGCCAGCAGGTGGGCGACGGAACTCCGCACAAACGTCGCACTGGTAGACCGCTAGCTAAGAATCGCGGATAATCCTGCGCGATGGCGCAAACCAGTCGCAAGGACCAGCCGCCAAAACCAACAATCCCACGTGCTAGCATGGCCCGCATCTCGCCGATCACCCTACAAGAAGCCCAACCGGCCGCCCGGGCCGAACTGGAGCACCAGATCTCGGCCCATGGCCGCGTGACCAACATGAAGTGCACGCTGGCCCGCTCGCCCGCGGCCCTAACGGCGCTGATGCAGTGGTACGCACTGTACGACGTGGTGGCGCCGGTGCTCGGCAAACGATTGACCACGCTCTTTTCGCACGCCATCTCGAGCCAGACCGACTGCTTGATCTGCTCGACGTTTTTCCGCCGCTGGCTGATCGAGTCGGGTGAAAACCCCGACGCGCTCGTGCTCCAAGTGCGCGAGCAGGATATCGTGGACTACGGCCGGCAACTGGCACGCGACGCGCACGGCGTGAGCGACGCGCTGTTCGCCAGGCTTACGAAGTGGCTCGACCCGGACCAGATCGTATCCCTCACCACTTTCGGCGCGATGATGGTGGCCACGAACCTGATCAACAACGCCCTGCAAGTCGACCTGGACGACTACTTGCAGGTCTTCCGCCAAGAGAGGGCGCCGGCCGACGAAGCCGGCGGGTCACGATGAGCGACGAGTTGGCAGGTCGCGTGGCACTGATCACGGGCGCCGCGCACGGACAGGGTCGTGCCACCGCGCTGGCGCTGGCCAAGCGCGGAATGCACGTGGCGGCGCTCGACGTCGCACGGCCGCTGGCCTATCCCGGCTATGCGCTGGGCGACACCGCGGGCCTGGACTCGCTGGTGGCCGAGTGCACGGCGCTGAACGTTCAATCGCAGGCGTTTGCCGTCGACGTTCGCGACGATGCCGCGGTGAAAGCGGCGGTGCGCGATACGCTGGCCCGCTGGGGCCGCATCGACCTGCTGTTCAACAACGCCGGAATCTGTGCCTATGGCCTGGCGCACGAGCTGACCGAGGAAGCCTGGGATGCGATGCTGGACATCAACCTCAAAGGGGCCTGGATCGTCGCGCGGCACGTGATCCCCGCGATGATCGAAAAACGCCGCGGAGTGATCATCAACAACTCGTCGATCGCCGGCCTGCGGGGCATGAGCCGCCTGAGCCACTACGCCGCCAGCAAATGGGGTCTGGTCGGATTGACCAAGAGTTGGGCCATCGAGCTGGCGCCGCACAATGTCCGCGTGATCTCGCTGCACCCAACCGGGGTTAACACACCGATGAACGACGGCCTGGCCGCGATGGAAGGCAAGACGCCCCGCGAAATCGCCGAGCGGTCGGCGGGCAACCTGCTGGACGTCCCCTGGATCGAACCAGAAGACGTGGCTGCCGCCGTGGTGTTCCTGGCGTCAGACGATGCCCGGTTCATCACCGGATCGCAATTCGTGCTCGACGCCGGGTTGTTGACGCGCTGACGTGGCCGTCTGTAACCCTCTTCTGTGGCCGGCCTCTACGAGGCCGGAGCCCTGCCGCGATGCACCGGGGCCGCAGACCCCGGCCACAGCGTTACGCCAGGGTGCCACTGCTGGCTCGTCCAGCAGTGCTTCTCCGCCGCCGGGATCCAGGCGATGTTCAGAAGGAATCTGCACGGCCCTTGCGATTCGAATTCAGATGTCCGAACGTGTCTCCGGCCATCACGCTATACACTACTGATACGCAGCTCTCATACCATGAACGCCGCAAGGTGAGGCACACTGCTGGACAAGCCAGCAGTGGCACCCAGATACTGACATGAGCGTCGTTACTCGACCCCCTGAATTGTCAGTTCGTCGCCGACCTTAAGCGTGCCGCCCTTGACCTGGGCACAACGGGTGTTGACCGCCAGGCGATAAAAATGATCGAAGCGGTCGCGCGGGGCCCAAGCGGGCAACGCTTCCTCACGGTGCACTGCGAACGACCGGGCGAATTTTTCGATCGGCTCGCCCGTGTAGGGGTTGCGCGTCGGCACCGGGCAGCGCTGGCAAGGATTCGTGCCCAGCAGCTCGACCTCACCGATCGAGAAGCGCACGATGCCAAGCCCTTCTGCCACCAGACGGTCTTCCCAAAACGCCTCGTCGGCATCGATTTCCAAATTGGCGCGAAAGCGGGCCCGGGTCTCAGCGACCGAGAGCCCGTCAAACCAACTCGCCACCGCCGTCAACGTGCCGGTGCTGACGAGCGTGGGGCCGGGCGACTCGGTGTCGTCGGGAAATCCGCCGTCGGCGTTTTCGACGATCGTCACAGGTTGGTTGAGATAGTCGCTCAGCCAGGCGGCCAGCTCGGCCCGATCTCCCCGCGCGTCAAATGAGCGCGGGTCGCCTGCCCCATCGACGTCGAGCGTCAACTGTCCGGCGTCGGCGTCGTAGTGTGTACGTAGCCTGTGCAGGGCCGGCGTGCTCTTGCCGTTGATGAAGTCGCCCTGGCGGTTGGTCAAGGCAAATCGCCGGTCGTTCACCAGCGCGCCCCCCGGCAATAGCTCGGCCCGCGGGACCTCCTGACCGTCGAGCGATTTAAACGGGTAAATCAGAATCCGGCTGAGGTGGGGCATGGCGGTGTGTCCTGGCGGTTAACGCACGAGTGTTCACGATTCTACCCCGTTGGCCCCCTGGGCTCTAGAATGACTGACGGTCGAGAGACTCCCTGGCAGCGAGGTTGGTCGATGTGCGGTCGATTTACATTGCGAACGCCGCTGGCACGCGTCGCCGAGATCTTTGAGTTGGGTCCGCTGCCCGAATGGGCTCGGCTGCAACCGCCGCGCTACAACGTCGCGCCCTCGCAGGCCGTGGCCGCGGCCCGCTGGAACGCGGACAAGGCCCGCCGCGAGTTGGTGCCGTTGGACTGGGGACTCGTGCCGCACTGGGCCGCCGACCCGGCGATCGGCAACAAGATGATCAACGCCCGCAGCGAGACCGTGGCGACCAAGCCGGCCTTTCGCGACGCGCTGCGCCGCCGCCGCTGCCTGGTGCTGGCCGACGGCTTTTACGAATGGCAGCGCCAGGGCAGCGCCAAGCAACCCTACTACATCCGCATGAAAGACCAGCAACCGTTCGCCTTCGCCGGGCTGTGGGACCGTTGGGACAAGCAAGGCACGCTGATCGAATCGTGCACGATCATCACGACCACCGCCAACGACGTGCTCCGCCCGTTGCACGAGCGGATGCCGGTGATTCTCAACCGTCAGCAGTGCGCGGCCTGGCTGGCCGAAGGCACGCTGGAGACGCCCGCCCTGCAGGCACTGTTGCAACCCTATCCGCCCGAAGAGATGGCGGCCTACCCGGTCGGCACCGTGGTCAACAGCCCCAGGCACGACGTGCCGCAGTGCATCGAACCGGCGGCCAAGGGAAAGGTCCAGCAATCGCTGTTCGATTGAACCGTGCGACATGCCCAAAGCGTCAGGACGCAGGAGGCGGCGCCGACGGCAGGCTGGTTAGCGCGACGGCGGGCATTGCGGCAGTTTCGGCAGGCGGCGTTTCTCGCGTCTTCCCGTCCAGCAAGCAACTGACGTTCAGGTCGCCCAGCACGTTGATCGTCGTGCGGCAGCGATCCAGAAACCAGTCGACCGTGAGCAGCATGGCGATGTACTCGGTCGGCAGTCCCACGGCCTTGAACACCAGGGTCATGGTGACCAGCCCTGCCTCGGGAATGCCGGCGGCGCCGATCGAAGCGATCACGCTCGTCACCACGACCAGCAACTGCTGCTGCATGCTTAGGTGCAGGCCGAGGAGTTGGGCGACGAACAGGGCCGACATGGCCTCATAGAGCGCGGTGCCATCGTTGTTAAAGTTCGCGCCGACCAGCGCGCCCAGGCTGGCCGACTCCTCGCGCAGACCCACCTTCTCGCGCAGGCAGGCATAGGTCACCGGCATGGTCGCGGTGGAGCTGCCGGTCGAAAAGGCCATGACCAATGCGTCGCGCGTGCCGCGCAGCAGATCGCGCGGACGGACCCACGAGCCCAGGCGAACCCGCACGAGGTAGTACGTCGTTTGCAGCGCCAGCGCAATCAGCACCGCCACGACGAACCCGCCCAGGGCCACGAAGTCGCTGAATCCTTTGACGCCCACGATGCTGGCCACGATGCACAGCACGGCAAACGGCACGATGTCGATGATCCAGTGCAGCACGCGAATCAGGCTGTTGAGCGCGACGTGGACCAGGTCGTCGACCGTCTTCACCTCGTGATGCCGCACGCTGCGCAGCGCAATGCCCAGCGCCACGGCCAGAAAGATCACGGAGAGCACGTTGCCCTCGTCGCCCAAGGGACCCAGCAAGCTCTTGGGCACGCCTTCCAGGATTCGCATCAGCGGGTTGGGATTTACCTCGCCCGCTTCTTTCTCCACCGGCGGCGGCAATTCGCGCCAACGACCCGGCTGTACTACGTTGGCCACGGCCAGGCCGATGCCGATCGCCACCAGGGTATTCAAGAGCAGCAGACCGGCCAGCCGCAAGGTCTTGTGGCCCGCCACCTGGGTGCGCATCAGCGCTTGCACGATGGCCAGCAGGATCAGCGGCGGCGCCAACGCGCCCAGGATGCGCAAGACCAGCTTGGCGGGCACTTCCAGCGGCGCGGCGTTGGGTCCCAGGATCACGCCGATCAGCACGCCCAAGACCACCGCGCCCAGGATGCGCAAGTACAGCGGCGTGGCATGCCAGCGATTGAGCCAGGAGGTCTGCGGCTGTGCGTCGGCGGTATCGTTGCGCTGTTGCATTCTGCGGAGCATTCGGCCAGGATTGCAGGTCGTCCGACGTCGGCCGCCCGCCGCACGCTGTCGAGAGCCACAGTATACGCGCTGGCGGCCCACGCGGGGATATGGCAACGGAACATTCTGACAGCCATTCTGTTATCGTAGCTCGGCACGCGCGGCGGCAGCCGCATTCAAGGAGGTCACGCGATGAACGCTTCGTATGGATCCAACCCGCACCCGCAGACCATGCTGGCCACCAACCCGATGTGCACAACCGCGCTGGAATTGCCCGGCTATCGCATCGTGCAAAACCTGGGGGTCGTGCGGGGCCTGGTCGTGCGGTCTCGGTCGCTGGTAGGCAACATCGGCGCGGGTCTGCAATCGTTATTCGGCGGCAACATCACGATCCTCGCCGGCATGTGCGAGAAAGCCCGGGCCGATGCCTTCGATCTGATGATCGAGCACGCCAACCAGATGGGGGCCAACGCCGTCATCAACGTCCGCTACGACGCCACCGAGATCATGCAAGGCGCCTCGGAAGTGCTGGCCTACGGCACCGCCGTGTTGGTCGAGCCGCTGGGCGACGACGACCGGTAGAGAACGATCAAACCCTCGCCCACTAGTGGGAGAGGGTGGCCTGCGCGAGCAGGCCGGGTGAGGGTAGGCACGGCAGCGATGCGGTCAGCGGCGTTGCGTGTTAACACGCCGTTAACACGCGACCCTCAACTCGGCCCTCTCCCAAACGGAGAGGGAGAAGGAGGTGCGGCCATGACCGCAGACGATCCTGCCACAAGCCAACCGCCGCGGCGCCCCTTTCCGCCCTACTCCTACGTCACCGGCCGCTTTCCGCATCCCACGCGCGACCCGGCGGGCCATAGCTACGGCGCCCCGCCGCCGAAGGTGGAGCCGATCACGCCGATCGACTGGCAACGGTCGGACGAATACCGCTGGGCCTGCGAGCTGTTCAACCACGGCTTCTACTGGGAAGCGCACGAAGCCTGGGAATCGCTGTGGCACGCGGCGGGCCGATCGGGTCCGACCGCGGAGCTGTTGCAAGGGCTCATCAAGCTGGCCGCCGCCGGCGTCAAAGTGCGCGAAGGTCGCGCGGCCGGTGTCCGGCGTCATGCGGCCCGGGCCGGCGAGCTGTTCAATCTGGTGCGAGAGCAGGTGAAGTCGCCCCGCTATCTCGGACTGGACCTCGCTGGGTTGATCCAGCGGGCCGCCACCATTCAACAGACCCCGCCCGTAAGCACCGCGGATGACGCCCCGGTCGAGATCGTCTTCGACTTCAAGCTGCAACCGAGCGAATGAACCCGCGCGCCGTGTGATTTGGCTTACGCCTTCGGCCGCTCAGATCGCCTCGAACCGTTCGACCTGCGCCGCGATGATCCGCAGGCTTCCTTGCCAGAACTCGGGCCGGGTGATGTCGATGTCGAACCGCGCGGCGAGCGGCGCCGCATACTCCTGGCCCGTCCCGCGCAGCAGCTCCTGGTAGCGAGGCACGAACTTCGCGCCGTCGCGACGAAAGATGGCGAACAGACCCAGCGCGAACAAGTGACCGAAGCTGTAGGGAAAGTTGTAGAAGTTTTGCGAATACGCGTAGTAGTGCGGCTTCCACAGCCACATGTAAGGATGGTAGGTCGCCGGGTCAACGGCGTCGGCATAGGTCGACGCCTGGGCCTCTTTCATCAAGCGGCAAAAGTCGTCGGCGCTCAGCTCACTGTTGCCGCGCTGAGCGAACACGGCCGACTCGAACTGAAAGCGCGAGCTGATATCCAAACAGACCTGCGTGGCGCCGCAGAGCTGAGTCTCCAGAATCGCGAGCTGTTCCGCAGGCGCGGCGTTTTCCAGGGTCGACTCGGCGATCAGCGTCTCGCAAAAGATGCTGGCCGTTTCGGCCAGGGTCATCGGCGCGCCGCGAAACAGGGGCGGCAGGCCGCGCTGGCAGTGGTTGTGGTAACCGTGGCCCAGTTCGTGGGCCAATGTGCTGACCTGCTCGTAGCTGCCGTCGAAGTTGGCCAGGATGCGGCTCTCGTCGATGCCCAGCACTTCCATGCAAAACGCCCCGCCCCGCTTGCCGTCGCGCGGCTCGGCGTCGATCCAGCGGCGCTCGAAGGCGGCCGCGGCAAACTGGCCTAGGTCGGGGCTGAACGTGCCGAACCGCTCAACGATGAACGACTTGGCCCCTGACCAGTCAAATTGCTTCTTCGCGCCCAACGGAGCGAACAGGTCCCACCAGCGGAGCTGCTGCTGACCCAGCTTCCGGGCTTTGGCGTTCAGGTAGCGGCGAAACATCGGCAGCGCTTCGCGAATGGCGCCCAGCATGGCGTCGAGCGTGGCGCGATCGATGTAATTGTCGTCGAGCGCCGCCTCGAGCACGCTCGCGCGGCCGCGACGTTTGGCCAGGGTCAACGCGGTGCCCTTCACACCGTTCAAACAGGCGGCCACGGTCGTGCGGATCGACTCCCAGCCGGCCAGCTCAGCCCGATAGGCACTCTCGCGCACGGCTGGGTCAGGGTCGAAGCACAGATTTCGCACCACCGTGATCGGCAACGTCTGCGGCTTGCCGTCGCGCTCGAGCGTGACCTTGAGCTGGCTGGTCACGTTGCCTTGCAGCTTGCCGAAGGCTGCGCCGCTGTCGAGCACCAGGTCGGCGGCCAGGTCTTCGAGCGCTTCGCTCATCAGGTACTTGCTCTGCCGCGCGGTGTGCCGCAGAAAAAACGCCGCGGCCGCCAATTTGGGTCGCTGGGCGATCGCTTCGTGCAACCGCGGCGCCAGGCTGCCGATCCAACCTTGCAGCCGCACGCTCAGCTTTTGCCCCCGGGTGCCCAACAGATCCAGCCGCGACAGCTCCTTGGCGGCCAGCGTGTTGTAGCTGTCGGTCGTGACAAAGCAGTAGACGAACGACTGGAGCGTGCCTGCCAACAGCGACCAGGCATTGAGCCGGTCGATAGCTTCTTCGAGCACCGCGATCCACGTATCATCGCCTGCCGGCAGGTCCGCGAGGCGGCGGATGTGGTTGGCGTCGGCGAACTTTTCGAAGTCGGCCAACAAGTTTTCAAGCTGGGCGACCGCCGCGCGATAGTCGTCACCGTCGAGCGACGAATAAATATTCGAGGTGTCCCAGCGGGGCAGTGCTTCGACAGGTGAAGTCTCGGCGGAGGAGGCCTGGGCGGTCGTGGTCATGAGGATTGGGTTCGCTGGGGGTCGTGGCGAGGGACGAAGAGAAGTCATCGCGGCGGCGAAGCGACGCGTGGCCGCAGCGGGGCATTGGCCCCCTGGTGGGCTTCGGCCAGTGCCTGGCGGACCACACTCAAGAAGCTGCTGGCCAGAAACCCGGCGAAAGCGCCGAGCACGCCGGCCGAGACCACGCCCAGCGCCACGGCCGACACGGGAGCATGGTCATACATGGCCGCAAAGCCCACGCCCCCCAGCTCGCCGCCGACCAGCGCCCCGCCGATGCCCATCAAGAGCGTGATGCGATTGAGCCGGGCCCGCTCGGTGAGCCGCCGTGGCGCCACAACCTCCCACTCGATCGGAGCCGGCAAGGCGGAGGAAGCATCCCGCGCGGCGGCGATCTGCCGCGTTGTCTGGTCGCGCAGCCGGGTGCCCAACGAGTTGCCCAAGACATGCGCCGAGAGCAAGCTCAGTAACAACGTCAGCACCGCCGATAGCCAGAGGCCGATGGCCGCCATCACCGCGAATAGGCAGCACAACACGGTCATCAAGAGCAGTAGCGCGCGCAGCGAGAACCGGGGCGGGGGCAGCGCGCTGTCCGTGTCTCGCGGCAGGTCGTGGATGTGCGTCATCGACGGGGACCTGAGTGGAGCGAATCCTGTAGCACTATTTTATCCTGCCGGCCGGCGTGCGACCAATGAAGGCACTGACCCGGCTACACCGCCACCTTGATCACGACCTTCAGATTGTCCCCTAGGGCGGCCAGCGGGGCATGGGCGTCCTCGGGATAAAAGATCATGAACTTGCCCACGGGCAGGTCGATCCAGGTTTGCGAGGCGTCGCCAAAGAACATGATGTCGCGCTCGGCCACGTAGGGCTCGGTCACCTCGCGACACTCGCGGGTCGGCCGCCAGCCGATCTCTTCGCGACCCGAGACCAGGTACTGGATGTCGATGTACTTGCGGTGCGCCTCCAACCGTGCGCCAGAGCGTCCGCGGCCGGGGTCGCGATTGACCAGGGCAAACACCCGATCACCGTCGATCTCGTGGCGGCCGCCGGGCAATTGCTCCAGGTCGGTCCGGGCAAGAAATTTGAAGCCCTGCGCGAAACCCGCGTGCAGCGCCTGATAGCGGGCCGCCGCCTGCAACTCGTCGAGAATCATCGAACGCGTACCTCCGTGTAGATTATGCAGCTGATGATGCAGTTATCGTCGCGCGACCAAGGCCTGCCGCGCGGCCACGACCGTTTCGATCGCCTGTTCGACCGTGGGGGCCAGCGTGGTCAGGTGTCCCATCTTGCGACCGGGCCGGGCGGCCGCCTTGCCATAAAGATGCAGCTTCACATCCGGAAAGCGGCAAGCCGCGGCCCAGTCGGGCGTGCCCTGCTGCCAGAGGTCGCCCAGCAGGTTGGCCATCGCCGCCGGCCGCAGCAATTCGGTCGAGCCGAGCGGCAACCCGCAAATGGCGCGAAGCTGCTGTTCAAACTGACTGGTCACCGCGGCGTCAAATGTGAGATGGCCCGAATTGTGCGGCCGCGGCGCCACCTCGTTGACCAACAGTTGGTCGTCACGCGTGAGAAAGAGCTCCACGCACAGCACGCCCACGACCTCCAGGGCCGAGAGGATGCCGCGGGCGATCTCGGCTGCTTCGGCCGCGACGCGCGGACTGACCCGGGCCGGCGCGGACGAGACGTCCAGAATGTGATTGGCGTGCGTGTTGGCGATCACGCCGTAGTCGGCCGTCTGACCGTCCAGTCCCCGCGCAGCGACGACCGAGACCTCGCACTGGAAGTCGATGAAGCCTTCCAGCACGGCCTCGCCGCCGCCGACCGCTTGCCACGCGGCGGCCGCCTGATCGGGCGAGTTGATCTTGGCCTGGCCTTTGCCGTCATAGCCCCAGCCGGCGGTCTTGAGCACCGCGGGCGTGCCGAGCGTGGCCACGGCGTTCTCAAGCTCGGCCAGCGTGTTTACCGCGCGAAAGGGCGCCACCGGAAAACCGGCTGCCGCCAGAAACCGTTTCTCGCGCAGTCGATGTTGCGCTGTGTGCAGCGCCAAACCGCCAGGCCGCACCGGCGCCCAGCGCGAGGCTTCTTCGACCGTCGCCGAAGGTACGTTTTCAAACTCGAACGTCACGACGTCGACCGCTTGAGCAAACGCTCGGATCGCGTCGAGGTCGTCGTAGGCCGCCTGCGTCTCGCGGTCGGCCACCTGGCCGGTCGGTGTGTCATCGTCGGGCGAGAGCGTGTGGACCCGATAGCCCATGCGGCGCGCGGCGATGGCGAACATCCGCCCAAGCTGGCCGCTGCCCAGCACCCCGATCGTCGCGCCCGGCAAGATTGGCCCGCTCACGGCAGGGTCTCTCCGCGCACGCGTTGCGACTCATCCGCGCGATGCTTGCGCAGCTTCTCGCGCAGCTCCGGGCGGCTGTTTGCCAGGATGCTCACGGCCAGGAGCGCGGCGTTGATTGCGCCGGCCTTGCCGATGGCCATGGTCGCCACCGGCACTCCGCCAGGCATCTGCACGATCGAGAGCAGCGAGTCCAACCCTTGCAGGGCCTGGCTCTGAACCGGCACGCCCAGCACCGGCAGCAAGGTCTGGGCGGCGGCCATGCCTGGCAGGTGAGCCGCCCCGCCGGCCCCGGCAATTACCACCTCCAAGCCGCGCGTTTCGGCGGTCGAGGCGTACTCGTGCAGCCAGTCGGGCGTGCGATGGGCCGAGACGACCCGACATTCGTGGGGCACGCCAAAGCGGGTCAGGGTTTCGGCGGCCGGCGACATGGTCTCCCAGTCGCTCTTGCTGCCCATGATGATGCCCACCAGCGGGCGAGTTTCGTTTGCCATGGCCCTACGATACTCGGCGGTGTGTCGCGACGGCAAGTCGATCGGCCGTCAGAGCTTTGGAGGACCTGTACCGTGGCGAGGTTCGCGGGCAACTTAAGTAACGCGGGTTTGTCAGATTAAGTAACGCGGGTTTGTCAGAGCGATCATCGGCACGCCAGGTCGCGCGAATGAGGCGCGTCTTGAGAGCCACGATTTACAGATCGTACGCAGTCCCGTTTTCGGCGCCGGTTGTGATTTATTTCACAAACCCGCACTGGCGCGTTTCAGACGGTCGAAACGTCATGTTTAGCCTAGCCGGCTGGACGTTTTCTGCTGTACGACCCTCTGAAAAATGATATACTTCCCGCGGTTGGTTCGTCGAGCGAGTCCACGCCGTTAATGCATGCCACGCGCGGCTCTCGGTTGTCTCTTTCGTCCTTCCACCTGCTGGGTCGGCAACTGCGGCCCCTTTCCATGCGACCCGGAAAGTAAATCGGGTTGTTGTTTGCGCTTGGCACAGGAGTCTGGTCCCGTGGGTAAGAAGTTGTACGTTGGAAATTTGAGCTACGGCGTGACGAGTTCGGAATTAGAACAGCTGTTCGGCCAGTATGGCACTGTGCAGAGCGCACAGGTCATTGAAGACCGCGAGACCGGCCGGAGCAAGGGCTTTGGTTTCGTGGAAATGGGCAGCGACTCGGAAGCTCAGGCGGCCATCCAGGGCCTGAATGAGCAACCGCATCAAGGACGTCCCCTGGCAGTCAACGAAGCGCGTCCGCGCGAGGATCGTGGCGGCGGCGGTGGTGGTGGCGGCGGCCGTGGTGGTCGCGGCGGCGGCGGTTACGGTGGCGGCGGCGGCGGTGGTGGCCGCGGCGGTCGTTATTAGTCGCGGCTGGTTATCAGCGCAGCACAAAAACAAAAAGAAGGTCGCACTAGGTGCGGCCTTCTTTTTTGCGCTGCGGCGGACTCCCGCTGCTTGGAACCACCTTGAGCTGTAGCTTACATCGCCGGCCCGTTGCCCTGGGGACCATTGCCAAATCCCTGGTTGAAGTTGCCAGGGTTCATGCCCGGCGGGCCTTGGGGCATGGCATTGGGATTCTGCCCCGGGTTCATCGAACTGATGGCGTTGCCGCCCGTCGTCGTGCGCAGCGGCGTCACAATGTCGGCGACAGGATACAACCGCGTCACGATCTGCTGCGAAGCGGCGCTGGCGGTGGTGATCATCAACACCTCGTCGCGCACCACGTAGCTCAGCTCATATTGCCCGAGCATCAATCGCAGCGCCGAGCGCAGGGACACCCCCTTGTAGTTGCCCGTGATCGCCACGTCGCCGCTCAAGCCGGCGGTTTCCAGTTCGCGACGGTCGATCTGGATCTCGATGCCATGCAGGTCCTTGAGATAGGCCACGACGTCATCCAGCGGGGTCTCGATAAACTCCAGCGTCGTCGGCGCGCGCAGCTCCTGGCGAATTTTGGCCTCGGCCGGCGGCTCATTGCGCAGGTCCACCAGCGTCGAACGGCGGCGGTCGCTCAGCTGCCGCCAGGTCTCGGCGTCGGGATAGACCACCGGCTGGTCGTCGGCAAACGGCCGGTGCGAGGTCTCCACCGCGGCCAGCGTGGCCACCACGCCCGCTTGACGCGCGCGGCGCAGCGCCGCGATCTGACGTGCCGCGCCCGCTTGCTTCGCCGACAAATCGGCCGATTGCACGATGGGCGCCTCCGGCGCGACGTCCGCGGCCGCGGCGGTCACGACTTCGGCCTCGGCAAACTGTCCCTCGTCGACCAGGGAGTCGAACCGATCCAAGAGTTGCTTGAGCCGCTGCTGGTCGCGATCGAGCGAGCGCGTGACCTGTTGGCGGTCGGCCGCGGCAGCCCGCTCGGCGGCGAGCTGAGCATCGACCACTTCCTTGGTCCGCACGAGCCGATAGGCTTGGCTGGTAGCCGTTTCGATCTGTCGGTTCAATTGCTGCCGCAGAGATCGGGAAAGTTGCGGCACGTGACGCACGCGCTCGCGCAACAGCTTCAGATCCTGCTCGACGGCCGCTGGATCGTCGGCCATCCGCGCGACCGCGGCGCGCAGCGTGCTTTCGACCTCGGCGCGGACCTGCGCGGAGATCAAACGGTTCTCAAGTTCGACCGACGGCAGCAAGTCGTCGGCGCCTGAGAATGGAATGAACACGAAGGTCGCCAGCAAAGCGACCGCACAGCGCATAGCGCCAGAAAGATTCACCACGGCACGCCCTCCTCGGTTCCCACTTCGGTACGAGCCCCGGCCCAGCGGTTCAGAATACCGCGGAAGGCAAAATTGGGCAAACTTTTGAGATGCGCTGGAATCGCCTGCCCCTACCGGTACACACCCGGCGGGTCAACGCTTTCCGTTGCTGCGACTGTCGGCGTCGCTCGCCGGCCAAACCCCGGTCGGCCGGCCAAGAGCACCGCCAGGATGCCGGTCAGGAACACGCCGTCGAAGGTGCCGGCGCCGCCGATCGAGGCGATCGACGCGCCCAGGTGGGCCAGCTCGTCCAGGTTCAACAGGTCCGCGCCCACCAGCGTGCCCAGGCACCCCGAGACGTAGGCCAGCGGGGCCGCATGCTCGCGCTCCAGCAGCATCGCCACGCCGGCCGAGATGATCGGCGGAATGAACACGGGCACTGATATGCCCATGCCCTGGATCGGTTCGGCCAAGGCATGCACCACGGCCGCGACGGCGGCCACGCCCAGCAGCGACGAAAAATAGATGCGGTTCTTGAAGATGAAATAGCACGACAAGACCGTGGGAATCAGCGCTCCGCCGACATTGATTGCCAGCACCGTGCCGGGCCACTCCCGCACGGCGGGCACGCTGTAACGCATTCCCCAATTGTCCACGACCTCGCGCATCTCCACAGCCTTGCCACCCGGCAGGTCGGCGATCGGAATGTTGATAAAGCCGCCCAACAGCGACGCGAACAGGATGCCATAGGCCACGACCCGGCTGATGCCCATTTTCTCATAGGCATAGCCGATCACGCCGATTTGCAGCACGGCGATGACCACGGCGAACAATAGCGCCAGGATGCCGAAGAATGGCGGCAGGAAATGGAAGCTGGACGAGTGCATGCTTAGGTCTGCTCCGAGAAACTGTCTCTGCGACGCGCTGCGGCACAAGCCGGCTGTGGCACCTGGCGGCGCGGCTCTCAGCTTACACGATCCACCTGGGCTCGGGCAGCCGCTGCGGTCTTATCCTGCGCAACCTTGGGCCCCGCGGTCACCCAGTCCACCACGCGCCAGTCCATCCAGCGCGCGTCGGCATCGATACCGCGGCGGCCGATGTAACCCAGGTGCCCGCCCCCCTCGGCAATGTGGACCTGCACGGCCGGCGAGACCCGCGCGTCGACAAACATCCGGCTGGGGATCATCGGGTCGTCGGCCGCTGCCAGGATCAGGGTCGGCAAGCGGACCTTATCCAGGTGCGGCGCGGCACTGGCCCGCGCGTAGTAGTCGTCGGCCGAGTCAAACCCGCAAACCACCGCGGTGAAGTTATCGTCGAACTCCCACAGAGTGCGCGGCAGCCGGTCCAACTTGCCCCCGGGGGCGTCGGGCAGCACCGTGCTGCGCTCGGCAAGCTGGCGGACCAACAGCTTGACGAAGAAGCGGTCGTACATCCGATTGGAACGCAGCGCGATCTGCCGCGAGCAGGCCGCCAGGTCCATCGGCGGGTTGACGGCCATGGCGCTATCGAGGTTTCCGCAGGTCGCGTGCTTCAAATCACCCAACAGCTTGAGCGACAGGTTCGCGCCCAACGAGAATCCGACCAGCGTGGTCGGCGACTGCGGCAGATGTCGGGCGATGGCCTCAAGCGCGGCCCGCGCATCCTCGGAGCGGCCGCTGTGATAGGGCAACCGGGCCAGACCCATACCCGCCCCCGCCCCGCGCAGGTCCATGCGAAACACGCGCACCCCTTGGGCGTTGAGCTTGCGGGCGATCCGTTGCATGTAACCGCTGTTGTGCGACCCGCCCAGACCGTGGATCAAGAGCGTCGAACGGTCAGACGCTTGCCAGGCCTCGGGACAATCGTCGTGCAGCACGAGCTGATCGCCGTCGTCCAGGCGCACCTGATGCCTTCGCGCCCGATAGGGCGGATGTCGGCCGGGCAGGTACGCGCCGGCCAGGGTCTGCGCATGACCGCCACGCACCAGCGGATGAGAGCGAAACGGCGGGATGGCGAAGTCCGACATCGGCTTGCGGGGGGCTGATCGTGGTTTTCCAGTGCCTCTGGATTATATCGAACTCGCGACCAATCGTCTGGAGGCAACTTCCGCACGCTTGACCCGCGATCGGACGTGCGACGATATTGGCCGCATGCGCCTGATCGATGCCAGCACTACCGAAGCCTACCTGCGGACCACTCCCTTGGTCTCGGCCGGCGAGCGGCTGGCGGTGCGCGAGCTGACCGGCGGGGTGTCGAACATGGTGCTCTTGGTCGAACGGCCCCAGCGACCCGCCGACCGTTTTGTGATCAAGCAGGCCCGAGCTCAACTGCGGACTGCCGAGCCTTGGTTCTCGAGCGTCGAGCGAATCTGGCGCGAGGCCGAGGTGCTCAACGAGTGCACGCGGTTGTTGACCGCAGCGACGCCAGCCGACGCCGGGGCGATCCGCGTGCAGACGCCACGGATCCTCTATGAGGATCGGGCCAACTATCTGTTTGTGATGACGGCTGCGCCCCAGCCGAACATGGTCTGGAAGCACGACCTGCTGGCCGGCCATGTCGACCCCATGATCGCTGCCGCCTGCGGACGCCTGCTGGGCACGCTGCACGCCGGCGGCTGGCGCGACCCGGCGCTGGCTGCCAGGCTCGGCGACCGCACTTTGTTCGACCAATTGCGGGTCGACCCCTACTACCGCACGCTGGCGGCGGTGCGCGACGAGACGCGCCCGGCCATCGAAGACCTCATCGATTCGCTTCACGCCCATTTGCTGACGCTGGTGCACGCCGACTTTAGTCCTAAGAATCTGCTGGTCTCGGCCGAGGGACTGACGATGGTGGATTTCGAGACGGGTCACTTCGGCGATCCGGCCTTTGACCTGGGGTTCTTTTTGAGCCACCTGGTGCTGAAGTCCTGCTTGAAGATTCCCGACCACGCCCGGTACCTCGCGCTGACCGCGGCCTTTGCGGCTGCCTACGACTTGAGGGTCTTGCCAACCATCGGACCCGCGGCACTGGCGTCGCTGTGGGCTCGCGGCATTCAGAACTTCGCCGGTTGCGCCTGGGCCCGCCTCGACGGCAAGAGTCCCGTCGACTACCTTGGCGATCCCGGGCGGCGCGAACTAATGCGAGAGATTTGCCGCGAGATTTTCAGCTCTCGGCCCATGACCTGGACGCAGGTCGTCTCGCTTGTTACCGCACGGTTTGATACGACCGCGCTCGGCTCGCTGGCACTTGAGGATCGATGAGCGTGACCCGCATCACCAAGATCATCGCCCGCGAGGTGCTCGACAGCCGCGGCAACCCGACGGTCGAGGCCGAGGTCTTCGCGACCAGCGGCTGGGGGCGGGCGATCGCACCCTCGGGTGCCAGCACCGGCCGCGCCGAAGCCTGCGAATTGCGCGACGTCGACAGCCCACGCTACGACGGCCGGGGCGTTCAGACCGCCGTGGCCCATGTGAACCAGTTGATCGGGCCAGCACTTGTCGGTCATGACACCACCGATCAGCAAGCGATCGATCGGCGGTTGATCGAGCTCGACGGCACGGTGCAAAAGACGGGGCTCGGCGGCAACGCGTTGTTGGCCGTGTCGTTGGCCACCGCGCATGCCGCCGCGGCCTCCCAGCGCGTGCCCCTGTTTCGCCATCTGCACGACCTGATGCGTCAGGTCGACCCGGTGGCGCCCGCTCCGCGCCTGCCGCGGATGATGGTCAACATGATTTCCGGCGGTCTGCACGCCGGCGGCAACCTCGACTTTCAAGACTACCTGATCATGCCTCGCGCGAACGACTATCCGACGGCGCTCGAGCAGACGGTGCGGGTCTATCGGCAGCTCGGCCGGCTGCTGACCGAGGCGGGCTACGAGGGCCGGCTGGTTGGCGATGAAGGGGGTTATGGTCCGCGTTTGCCCGACAACGGCGCCGCGCTGCAGTGGGTCACCCGCGCGATCGAGGCCGCCGGTCTGCGGCCGGGCGAAGACGTATCGCTGGCGCTCGACGTGGCCAGCACGCATTTCTATGACGGCACAAGCTATCGCCTGGCAGCTACCGGCGGCGAGCGGCTCTCGGCGAGCGCATTGATCGACTATCTCGACGCACTCACCGCGCAGTACCCCATCGAGAGCATCGAAGACCCGTTGGCCGAAGACGATTGGGACGGTTGGCAACAGATCACCGCGCGGCTGGGCAAGCGCGTGCGGCTGGTCGGCGACGACCTGTTCACGACCAACGTCGCTCGACTGCAAAAAGGAATCGAGCTCTGCGCCGGCAACAGCGTGCTGATCAAGGTCAACCAGATCGGCACGCTCACCGAGACCTTGCAGGCGATCGCACTGGCCCGCGCCGCCGGCTATCGCTACGTGGTCTCGGCCCGCAGTGGCGAGACCGAAGACACCACGATCGCCGACCTGGCGGTGGCGACCGCGGCCAACGTGATCAAGATCGGCTCAATCGTCCGCGGCGAACGGCTGGCAAAGTACAACCAGCTGCTGCGGATCGGCGAGCAGTTGGCGCAGGGTTGACGGACATGGATGAAGTCTGAGAGGACAAACCATCACGCCGGGAGGGCGAAGCTCCCGCTGAGCCTCGCACTAGTTTTGATGGACAACCTCCCAGCAGCTCAGGCTCGGCGGGAGCCTCGCCCTCCCACGAAGAAAGTGCGCTGAGCCCCGGCGAGGGTAATCAACCGGCCTGCACGTCGATCTTCTCGACTCCGTTCCAGGTGTAACCTTGTGGGTTCCAGTAAATCGAACCGTCGGTTGGTTGACTGCGACCTAGCGCGTCGATCGCTCGGGCCCAGACCTGCGTCTTGCCCGGCGGTAGCTTGAGCGCCGCTTGCCAGCGATACCAGGCATAGGGACTTTCGGGCACGTCGAGCTGTGCGCGCTGCCAGGTGCGGCCCGCGTCGGGCGAGATCAGCACGGTTTCGATCCGGGCGTCGCCGTCGTTGAATGCCACGCCGCGCACGACCGTTTCGCCCGCGGGCAACGTTGCACCCGGCGCCGGCGAAAGGACGACGCACTTGATCTTCATCCGCCAGTTCGAATCGCTGTTGGCGTAGGTCGGCTTGAACTCCGCGCCGGGGCGAATCGGCGTGCGAGGCGTGCGGTAGTGAGGGATCTGACTGGTATGGTCGCTCTCGGCAGCGTCGAACCTGAGCCGCCGCAGCCATTTCACGTTCATCGTGCCGTAGAAGCCCGGCGTGACCAGCCGCACCGGTCCGCCATGCACCGCCGGCAGCGGCTGACCGTTGAGCGACAGCGCCAAGAACGACAAGTTCAACGCGTCCTCCAGCGGCAGGCTATGTTCAAAGTCTTGCTCGCCCGGCGCGGGCTGGTCTTCACCTTCGGCCGTGAGAAACTTGGCGCGAGGGTCGATCTTTACCTTCAAGCGGTCGAGCACTTTGGCCAGCGGCACTCCGGCGAAGCGGACGTTGGCCATGCCGCCGCGTCCCCATTGCGTGCCTTTCACCGCCGCCGCTGCGTTGAACAACACGCGGCTGTTGCCCGAGCATTGCAGCACCATTTCGCGCTCGACATGGTCGAGATCGGCCAGCGATTTCGCGTCGAGCGTGCGTGGCTGGTCCAGCAGGCCGGCGAGTTCGATCTTCCAGTCGGCCAGTCCCGGGGGTTTAATGGTGGCCGCCTCGGCATGCGGTTGCACGTTGCGGACAAAGATCAAAGGAGTGGGCGTGACCTGCGACTCGGCCAAGAGCACGGTCGGCGTTTCAATCACGACCGGCGCGGACGTGTGGACAATCAACCGCGGGTCCTTGCCGGGCACCAGCACCTCCGCCGCGAGCTTGTCTGCCGCCAGCAGGTTTGACCACGAGACCATCGACCCCAACGCACCGCTGGCTGCCAAAGTGGCGCCTTTGAGGAATAAGCGACGGTCGACCGCCGGCAGCATGCCGTCTGGTTCGTGGTCGCCGGATAGGAATGTATCGGACATGCCCGCCTCGTCGAGAGAAACTTTCAGCCTATTCCCGCCTCGCGCCGCCAAGACGCACTTGCTAGATTCTAACTCGCCTGACTTCCGTGTGGTACCATCATCGCGACTCAACGCCTGGCCAGTTCGACCGTGAAGCTACCCTCCGCACTTTTTGTGTTCGGCACGCGGCCCGAGGCCATTAAGATGGCTCCGCTGGTGCTCGCCGCGGCTGGGCGCAGCGACCTTTCGCGGCCCACAATTTGCGTGACGGGACAGCATCGCGAGATGCTCTCACCGGTGCTCGACTACTTCGGCATCGTACCCGACGTGGACTTGGCGCTGATGTTTTCAGGCCAGTCGCTCTCCGAGCTGACGGCGCGGTGCTTGCACGCAGTTGCGGGCGAAATCGCGCGCGTGCAACCCGACTGCGTCGTCGTGCAAGGCGACACGACCACGGCGATGGCGGCCGCGCTGGCCGCGTTCTACGCAAAGGTGCCCGTGGTCCACGTCGAAGCTGGCTTGCGCACCGGAGACTTGCAGGCGCCATGGCCCGAGGAGCTCAATCGGCGGATCGCGACCTTGGCCGCCGCGGTGCATTGCGCGCCGACCGAGCGCGCTCGGCAGGCGCTCTTGGACGAAGGTGTGACGCCCGCGCGCATTCACGTCACGGGCAATACCGTGGTCGACGCGCTGGTGTGGACCGTGGCGCGCGAACGCCAGGCAGCCGCAACCTGGCAAGCGCGTCACGCATATCTCGGCGAGCGGCCGCTGGTGCTGATCACCGGGCACCGCCGCGAGAACTTTGGGCCGGGCCTGGCAAATCTGTGCGCGGCGCTGGCGCGCTTGGCCGCGCGTTTTCCTGACGTGCAGTTTGTCTACCCCGTGCATCTCAACCCGCAGGTCCAAGGGCCAGTGCATCAGGCGCTCGCCGGGTTGACCAACCTGCGGCTGACAGACCCGGCCCCCTACCCCGAGTTTGTCTGGTTGATGGATCGCGCGACCCTGATCCTGACCGATTCGGGCGGCATCCAGGAAGAAGCGCCCACGCTGGGCAAGCCCGTGCTCGTGCTGCGCGAGACTACCGAGCGGCCCGAGGCACTGGCCTCTGGCGCGATCGAGTTGGTCGGCACCGACGTGGAACGGATCGTCCAGCGGGTCGCCACGCTTTTGGAAGATCCGGCCGAGCGACAGCGGCGCCGCTCGGCCGTGAACCCTTACGGCGATGGCCACGCCGCCGGGCGAATCCTGGATCTGATCGCGGCCCGTGCGTGGCTGGCCTGAGCGGCATTCGAACGACGTAAGTTCGATGACTGGCAGCCCCAAAACCGCCATTCTCCGCCTTGCGACGTTATGCTACTCTCCCCCCTCATCAGCGAGGCGTCCGCGGGCTGCTAGCATCACACGTGAGCGAGCGCAGACCCTCCAATTTCTCACCTGACGTGCGCACTCGAGGGGCAGGCTGTGCGGGTTGCGATTGTCCACGATTGGTTCGTGACCTACGCCGGCTCCGAGCGAGTCGTCGAGCAACTGATCGCCCTGTATCCTCAGGCCGACGTCTTCAGCCTGATTGAATTTCTCTCACCGTCCGATCGACGGATGCTCGCGGGCAAGCAGGTGACGACCAGCTTCTTGCAGAAGATGCCGTTTGTGCGGCGCAAATACGCCGCCTACCTGCCGCTAATGCCGCTGGCCATCGAACAGCTCAATCTGGCGGGCTACGACCTGGTGATCTCCAGCAGCCATTGCGTGGCCAAGGGAGTGCTCACCGGGCCCGATCAGTTGCACGTCAGTTACGTGCACACGCCGATGCGCTATGCCTGGGACGCCCAGCACGAGTACTTGAATGGCCGTGGGGTAGACCGTGGGCTGCGAAGCTGGGCCGCGCGCTGGATGCTGCACAAGCTGCGGATCTGGGACCATCGCTCGGCGGCCGGGGTCGATTCGTTCGTGGCCAACTCGCGGTTCATCGCCCGGCGAATCGCCAAGGTCTATCGTCGCGACGCCGACGTGATCTATCCGCCGGTCGACACGGCGGCGTTCAGCCCGCTGGCAAAGCGTGACGATTTCTATCTCACCGCCTCGCGGCTGGTGCCTTACAAACGGGTGGACGTGCTGGTCGAGGCCTTTGCCAGGCTGCCCGACCGCCGGTTGGTGGTTGTCGGTGACGGCCCGGAGCTGGGTCGGCTGCGAGCCAAGGCCACGCCCAACGTCTCACTGGTCGGTTATCAGGACGCGGCGGCATTGCGAGACTACCTTCAGCGGGCCCGGGCGTTTCTGTTTGCCTCGCGCGAAGACTTTGGCATCGTGCTGGTCGAGGCGCAGGCCGCCGGCGCGCCGGTGATCGCGTTTGGCCAGGGCGGCGCGCTGGAAACGATTCGCCCGCTCGATTCGCCGCACCCCAGCGGCGTGCTGTTCGGCGAGCAGACGGCCGCGGCCGTGGTGCAGGCGGTCCACACCTATGAGCAGCAAGAGCATCGAATTCGAACCGCCGACTGCCGCGCCAGTGCCGAGCGGTTTGGCATCGCCCGCTTTCAGCGCGAGCTGCTGGACCATGTCTCGCGCCAGTTGGCGCTGTTTCACACCCGGGTCCACGACGACGGCGCCAATGTGCTGGACGAGCCGTCGGGCGAAATGCGAGCCGCATAGGTCGTAGGGGGACCGATTCGCCAGGGTCTAGCCGGCCTTTGCGCGCGGCGGCGCGCAACCAGTCGGCGATGAAGTGCCGTGTGACGCGACCTGCCGTTCTCGCCAGGCACGATCCACCAGCAACAGCATCTGGTCCAGGCGCCATTGCCAGGTGTATCGCGCCGCGACCTGCACGCCGGCCTCGTTCACTCTCGGCGACGCTGAGAGCATCCGCGCGACGACCTCGATAAACTCTTCTGGCGAGTCCACGCGCTGGCAGACGTCGCCAAACGAAATGAGCGCCGGCACGTTGCTGACCACCACCTGCCGCCCGGCCGCCAGGTACTCAAAGAACTTCATCGGGAACATTGCCCGGGTGTAGTCATTCGCCGGGCAGGGAATCGCCGCGACGTCGAACCCGCGCAAATAGTTGGGCAGTTCGGCATAGGGCTGTGGTCCCAGCAAGTGCACGTTTGGCAAACTGAGCGCAGCGATCGAGGTCTCCGGCTGTCCTTCGCCAACCTGACCGATAAGCACCCAGTGCCAGTCCGGTCGAGCGCGGGCCACAGTCGCGATCAAGTTGAAGTCGACCTTGTAGCTCGACAGCGCGCCGACAAAGCCGATCCGCGGCGCGGGAATGGCGGCCAGATCGGCCGGCAGCAGACCGTCGCTACGGGCTTGCGAGAAATGGTCGAAGTCGGCCACGTTCGGCAGGTAGTGCGTCGCATGCGGGTTATGGCCGATCAGCCGCGCTTGCAGGCTTTCGCTGGTGGTTAACACCAGGTCGGCCGCCTGGGCCAGCTCGCGCTCGGCGAGTTCGATGGTTGCGCGAGCCATGTGCGGCGCGGCGCTGAGGTCATCAACCGCGTGATAAACGATCAACGACGGATCGAGCGACTCGATCAGCTTGCCGGCCAACGGGTTGTAGGTCCAGGCGATCGGTCGCTCGAAACCCAATCGCCGACAGGTCCGCGTCAGCCACGCGCTCAGCAGACGATCATTCAGGCGGCGAACCATCGCCGAGTCGTGCCAGGGAATTGCCAGGGGCGAAGCGACCCAGAGGTTTTCGCGCACCTGCCGCACGCTTTGCCAGGCCCGGCGCAGCCGCCGGCCAATGCGCGTCAGATCGCGACCGCTTACCGTGGGCCGCCGCAAACCGAGCGATTCGACGTACAGCACGCGGAAGCCGCGCTCGGCCAATTGTGCGGCGACATGTTGTTTATTGGTCCAGAATGGATGATCCCAGTCGGCGGTGGAGAACAGCACCACGTCGTGGGACGGCGTCGTTTCGCTCCGCACGGTCTCATTCCGCACGGCGTTCTCCCTTCCAATGGATCGCCAGCGGCGGGCAAGCACCGCGCTCGGGCACGTCGACGGTCAATGTACTCGTCGACGTTGCCGCAACCAATGCCGCGTCGCGACGACCAAGAAAATCCAGCACCTGGCCGATGCTGGCCCACCAGGTGTTCGGATGCTGGGATATGGCGTCGATCAGTTGGCGATGCACCTCGACCCGTGCGGGCTCGTCCTCCCAGCCGTACTGGTAACGGGCTGAAAACGGATGGTCGAGATACCCGAAAATGGCGCCCGCTGCCCGATGCGTCGCAAAGTTATCCAGGTAGACGCCAATCGAGTTGCCCGCGCGGCGATAGCAGTCGCCGTGCAACATGCACTGCGTGCTGAGCGACACGATGGGCCGGGACGCAAACGGCACCCGCCCTGCCCGACCGAGCAGGTACTCAGGATCGTTGGCAATGATGCCGGCCATAAAACCCTGGTAGCCCGCGTCGGACAATGCGGCCACGGCATAGGTCGGATTCTGATGAAAGGGGGACACGGCGTAGCGGACCGGTGCGGCCTCGGGCAGGTTCGCTTCAAGCCAGGCGCGCGAAGCAGTGGCTTCCTCGGTCGCCCGCTGATGGCTGCCGCCCCAGTTGGGAGCATGACTTTGCGAATGCGAGACGACGGAGCCGCCGCCGGCGATCACGTCGCGCATTAGCTGCACGTCGGTGGAGTCGAGCGGCTGCCCGGTCAACACGGCCAACGACAAGGGCGCGCCGTGGTCGCGGTACAGCTCCACCAGCGGCCGCGCGCTGGCCACGGCTTCGTCGCAATCCAACCTTGCGCAGGCCACGCCGTCGTAGGAGGCGGGCACTTCTCCGAGATAGGGATAGCACGGCAGCTCGTCGGGCCGATAGTCGCCCAGAAACGAGTCTACCACGCGCCACTCCAGGCTGTCGACCGGGCCGACAGGGCGATTGAACCACAGCGCGGCGCCCACCGGGCTTTCGGCCAGGGCCGCGTAAAGCAACCGCTCACCGCCCGGAGTGACCAGGTGCGCCAGCGCTTGCCGCCCGCCTGTCTCGACGGCCGATTGCAACGACCAGGGGTCGCCGCTGGTGCCGATCCGCCCAAAGCCCAGGTTGTTCCATTCGTCGGCAAAGTCGAAGCGGCACAATGGCCGCACGCCAAGCGGTGACTGCCGGGCCAGCGGATGCCGGTCGACATATCGCACCGCGGCCGTTGACACATCGTAGGGCGTCTCTGCGTGCGGAGTGCACCGACCCCAGGCGGCCGGCCAGGCCAACTGCCCTAAGTGCTCCAACCCCAGCGTCGCGGCGACGCGAGGTCCAATGCGACCCAGCACCAGCGCTTTGCCGCCGGAGCTCACCAGGCGGCGGAGGTCCAGGCACATGTCCTCTGGCGGATTGATCCACACCGCGGCGCCCGCGGCCGCGCCGGTCGCTTGCCCCACAACGTTGACCTGCGCCGTGCTGAACGAGCGCACCAATGCCGCGGCGACAATCTCACCGGCAAAGCGGTCGGCGGCGGCGTGGAACAGATCAATCTTCATGGAAGAATGCAAACGAGGCGAGGTGGGATGTCGACAGAGATCGCTAAGCCTTCGTCAGACGCGGACCAGGCGGTCGATGCTGACCAGCGGCAGGTCGGATTGGTCCATCAGACGCCGGGCCCCCGGACGCTCGGCTGCCAGTTGGAACACGTTGGCCGGCGCCTCAAGCTGACCCTGCGCCCGGCGCTGCTTGACGATCGGGCAGCTCGCCGTGCGCTGGCAATAATCGCTCAACCGACCGGCGGCCAGCTCGCGACGGATCTCTTGATAGTCGGACCCATTAAACACATCGCGGAGGAATTGCTCGAGCGACCGATCACCTTGCTCGCTCCAGCGGGCCAACGGCTCGGTCGCATAACAACAGGGCATGATCCCGCGCGAGAGGACGTACATCGTTCGCCAGGGTTCGTTGCAGATCGGCGCATCGGGCTCGGTGATGCACAACGGAAACTCTTCACTCTCGACATAGACCTTTACGCCGTGTTCGACCGACAACTCGGCCGCGCGGTCGCTCAGCTCGGCAAGCTCCGCGGTCCCCAGCACTTCGTCTGCATAGTCGAAACGGAGACCGTTGTTCATCACGGCCTGCGGCACGTTCTCGTCAAGGTTGAGCGGGCGGAGTTTTAGCACGTCCACGCCCACGCGCTGGGCCAGCAGGAACATCTCCGCCAGCTCGTCCCAGGTGCTCCGCATGACGATGCACGCCAGATAAACCTTGGGCAGGTCGCCGTGGGACCGCTTCTCTTGGCACAGTGCCGTGACATTGGCCACCACATCTTCAAAGCGGTCGTTTCGCAGTCGGGCATAACCGGCCGCGGTCGGCGCGTCGACCGAGACGTACAGCTCCAGGTTCTTGCCCAGCAGCTCGCGGCGGATGCGGGGCGTGAGCAATTGACCGTTGGTCACCAGCGAGAGCTGCTTGCCGTCATGATCGAGCCGCGCGACATAGGGACCCAGCTCCTTGTGCATGGTCGGCTCACCGACGCTGCAATCGACAACCTCGGTAGCGCTCTGATAAAAGCTGCCGAGTTGGGTCAACGTGTCGACGGTCACGCGCGGCGCGCCGCGCTCGGCCAGCTTGGCCCAATCCCAGGGACAATAGACGCAGGCCTGGCTGGTCTCGGGAATATTGCAGCGGGTCTCCAGCGTGAGGCGCAGCGCCGGCGGCGTCGAGCTGAGCACCGCGAGCCCTTGGCGAAACTCCTGCTGGTTCAACCACAGGTTGCGTTGCGACTGCCGCCGCATGTCAAAGTCGGCAGGGTCGTCCGAGAGTTCGCATTCGCGAAACATCAACCCCAGCTCGCGCGTGTCGCCGGCCACGGCGATCACCGGCAAGAGCCGGCACTCGACCACTTGGCCCGCCGGCAATCCGCGCAGGTCGACGTAGCAGGCGTGCCACCCACGGGTGAGCGTCACCGTGTCCCAAACATGGTCGCCGGAAGTGAACGCCAGCTCGCCTTCCAGGCCGTAGTAGCAGAGCTTGAACCGCACCAGCCGGCCGGGCTGGGCAAAGCGGAGGCAAAACGTGCCCGTGGACCATATGAACGGCCCAAGATCGTCCTGTTCCAGCGAATGAAATCCGGCGACGAATTCGACGTCTTGCCACATGCTGCCGCGCCCTTTGTCGCAGTGTTAGGCCATCGGCGATCAGGCCGCCCGCGCCGCGTCCACCAGGTATCGAAACTTGTTTCGCCAGCCGCCGCGCACCAGCCCGTCGAAATCGGTGAACTCAAGTTGCACGTCGTCGCCCCACCATTGACGCACGCGCAGCGAGACGGCCTCGCGCTGCGCCGCGTCGGGCACGACCAATCGCAGCAAGGAACCGGTTGATCGCTGCTCGACCTGAAACTCGTCGATGCCGCCGATGCGGTCCAGCAGGTCCTGCAAGTAATGCGTGGGATAGCTACGCGCGCCGATCCGCACCAGGTCGTGAACCCGGCCGCTGACGTTCCCGAGCGAGAAGCCCTCGGGCGTGGTCGTCAGGTCAGCCAGATCGCCGGTGCGATAGCGCACCAGCGGCATGGCGTCGTTTCGCAGCGCCGTAAAGACCAGCTCGCTCTGACCCTCGTGGTCGGCGACCTCGGGCCAGGCGATGCCGTCGAACACGGTCAGCCGGCCGCTGGCTTCGCGTAGCCGTTCGTAAGCCAGCACCCCAAACTCGGCGTTGCCATAGCGATCGATCGCCCGGCAGGCGAATACCGACTCGATCACCTCGCGTTTGCGCGGGTCGAGCACTTCGCCCGTCGATTCAAAAACCTGAAACACCCCCCGGGCGCCGACCTGCTGGTCGCGCAGCCGCGTGGCCAGAGCATAAAGCGTGGACGGATGACCCTGAATCAAATAGGGCCGCGCGCGGCGAATCTGCCGCCACATGGCGTCCAAGGCGGGTGGGTCGAAGCTGTCGGTAAACAGGTTTGCCCGGTTCAGGACCAGCGATTTCACTCGCTCCTTCAGCCGGTCGCGCCAGGGAAATTGCTCGGGAAAGCGGCTGGCCAGGTGCAGCTCAAGCATGTGCGGCCGCTTGCCGGCCCACTCGAGCGCCACGGTGTTGACCGCGGCGGTCCAGTCGAGCGCCTCTTGCGAATAGTAGATCAGCGTGCTGGGCCCGGTCGACCCGCCGGTCTTCCGCACGTGTAGTTCGCCCGGCTGAAATCGCTCGGACAGCAACCGGTGCCCCTGCTCGCGAATGATGTCTTTGGTCAAATAAGGCAGGTCCTGGAGGAATGCCAGGTCGCGGCCCAACTTCGCAGGGTCAAAGCCGTGCTTGTGAAACAGGTCGCGATAATAGGGCACGTCGGCGCCGGCGCGCGCCAGCGACGAGGCCAGCCGGGTCTTGGTCCAGGTCGTGCGCTCGGCGAAGCTGCCGGCCATGTGGCGGCGCAGAACCGAGACCTTGGCGCGGATTTGCCGCCCCTGGTGGCACTCGGCCAGCGGATACAGCAGCCAGGCACTGACGTAGCGCAGCATGGCGGGAACCTTGTTTCCTAACACACTGAGGCGAAAGCCAGCAGCGTACGCTCGTACGCCTCGACCAACGCCTTGCCGGCGTGAGACCAGGTGAAGTTTTCCAATATGCGTTGCCGCAGCGTGTCCACCGCGGGCGCGTGCCACTGGGCGTCGATGGCGCTGCGCAATCCCGCGACGTCGCCGGGGTCGACATATTCTGCGTCGGGGCCAAAATATTCGGGCGCCGCGCCGACCTCGGTGACAACGATCCGCGCGCCTTGGGCCGAGGCCTCGAGCGCCGCCAGACCGGGAGTCTCAAGCAGGCTCGGCAGCGCAAACACCCGGCACGCACGGTACAGCGACCGCAGCGCGGGGTCGGTGTGCGCCAAGTGTCCCAGGTATCGCACGCGATCGCCGCCGGCAGCCAGGCAGGCCTGCAGGTAGTCCTGATCGCGGACATTGCCCACCAGCACCAGTTCGCGGTTCATCTCGGCCGCCACGCGAGCCAAGAGCAACTGGTTCTTGCGCCGTTCGACGTTGGCCACGTTGAGGATGAACTCCTCAGGCAGGTCAAAGCGGCGGCGGGCAATCTGCGGATCGGCAGGCGTGGCAAACTCCTGATCGATACCGTTGGGCACGACCGAGAATTTCTCGCGGTCGATGTGAAACTCGCCGGCGAGCTGGTCGCATTCGGCGCGCGAGTTGGGCAGGATACGGTCGCACAGGTTCAACAGGTCGCGAATCTCTCCGAGCGGAAAGTGGCGCCGATTTTCGGGCGTCAGCCAGACTACGGGCGAGATCACCAGCGGCAGCGACAGCCGCTTGACGTAGTCGCAAAAGTTCATCGAGCCGCCCTGCACCGAGAAATAGTGCACCAGGTCGACCCGGTCAAACTGCGGGCGCCATGGATCGAACAGCAGCACCTCGACGCCGAGCGCCTCGAGGGCTTGCTTGCTCTTGAGCAACTGAATTTCGCCGCCGCCGGGGCAATCGAAGGCGACGGGATACGTGTTAAACAGCACGCGCACCGTAAATCACCTTCTCCAAGGTGGCCCAAAACGCTCGGCCGTCGGACTGTTGCACGAGCTGCTTCATGCGCTCGCGTTGAAACGACACGATCGAACGCTGCTTCCAGGTGGTCGACAGCACCGAGTGCAGGTCGGCCGCGATGGCGTCGAACTCTTTGTAATAAAAGACCCGGCCGCTGCGGCCCAGGGTCTCGCGCACCGCCTCGTCGGCATAGGCGAAGACGGGCGTGTCAAAGGTCATGGCCTCGACGACGGGCACGCAAAAACCTTCGTGCTCGCTCATCGTCACGAAGGCATCGCACGTTTGATACAGGGACTTCAACTGGCCGTCGCTGACCCCCTGATAAAAGTGAATGTGCTCACGCAGCTCGGCATACTCGTTGTTCAACAAGTAGCGGAGAAAGCCGATATAACCCTCGAACCCCGTATCGCCGACGATCAGCAGGGCCGAGTCCGGATTGAGCTCGTGATACCGTTCGAACAGGGCGAACAGATCTTCAACCCGTTTGTGCGGCGCAATGCGGCCCACGTACAACAGCCGCGTATTCTGCGGCGGCAGGTCGATCGGCTCGGCGCCGATATCATGCCAGGCCTTGGCGCCGATCACCGGGGGGCAGGTGGTGACCTCCAATGGCTTCCCCGCGTCGCCACTCGCCGCGTACTTTTCCAGCACGCGGGCGGAGCTGTCTGAGTTGGCCATCAAGGCGTCGAACTGCTCCAGATGCTTGAGCTGTCCCAGCCCATCCGCGCAATGGGCCGCGTACTCGGCGTCATAGACTTGCAGGAAACGGGCCGGGGTGATGTTGTGAAAGTACAGGACCTTCTTAGATCGCAGCGCGGACAACCGCGGCAGCCAGGGATCGAAGATCGAGAAATTGACCAGCACGACGTCGTCCTCGGCGGCGGACGTGAAGACGTCCGACGTGTGGCGGATCGTGCCCCGCAGCGTGGGGTCGAAGTTGCCCGCATAAAGCTGGCAGGCGATGCCGTTGGCGCGAAACAAACGGTGCAGCTTGAGCGCGAAGTTGCCCACCGCGTCGCGCTCAAAGGCGTTGGTCGACACCAGGTGAATTCGGGACTCGCGCGGCCAGACATACCACGGTGACGACGGCACCCAGCCGGTCGGAAAGTCGAGCTGCAACCGCCGCTCGCGCGAGGCGTCGAGCGCAGCCGCCGAATTGTACAAGTGCAGCACGTCGTCGAACCGCACCGCTTCGCTCAGCACCGGGCGCAGCACGACATGAAACGCGATCACCGGCTCTTGGAGACCGAGGTAGTCCGGATTCGTCCAGAACTCCTCGGGCTCGGCGCCGTCGAACAGCACGCGGAAGCCCTCGGTCGTCTTGACTACCTCGACGGTCAGGTCGCCCTTTACTTCCAGTGGCCACTTCCACCAGCCCACGTGCCCTTCGGGATGCACCGAGTGGGCCGCGGAGTACAGGTCGATGACCAGGAACAACTCGGCGTCCCAGACCGACGAGCTGAACGACAGCTTCAGTTCGGCCCGATCGGAGGTCGTCAGGTCGATCCGCTGCTGGTCGACCGACACGTAGGGTAGCCGGGCTTCCTCGGTTTGCTTGCTGACGGTTATTTGCTCCATCGGCGTTTGCCCTCCTGCACAAATTCTTGCGTCATGTTGAAGTACAGCGAGCCGTGATTGCGGGAGGGCTCAATGTGCGTGTTCTCGTGATACTCGTTGAACGTGGAAATCATCACCATGTCGGGCGGCTCGTCGACCGAATAGGCAAATGACATCATGCGGCGGAAGGTCGCGCCCTGCTGCCGATCGATGCTGCGGTGCGGGTTGGTCTTGCGATTCGGATCGCGCAAGTGGCGGTCGTCGTAGCCGGGCGAGACGGAGATGATCTTCAGATTGCGGGTGCCGGCGCCGCTATTGGCGTAGGCCTGGGACCAGATGCGCTCCCAGTTGTTTGCCGCCGACAGCTCCAGCGGCGAGAACAGGCTCCAACCGTGAAACAACCCAAACGAATGGCTGCGTTCTTCCTTGGCCGAGTACATACGCAGACTGCTGGCGATCCGCAGAAAGCCCTGGGTCGAATCGTCGACAAAGTTGATCCAGGGCTTGTTGCCGTCCTGCAGGCCGGTCCAGAAATAGAACAGCACCGGCTCGCCGTCGTAGTGAAAATACGAACGGCGGGTCACGAAGCTCTCGCGGATGATTTCCACCGCTTCAGCCAACTGCTCTCGGGTGCAATCGTACGGACAGAGCTGCACGGCCAGCCGCACGTTAGTGTCCAGGCCGTCGACCACGCTGAAGATGCTGCGTGCCGCCGCCTGCTCATAGGCGTTCGTGCCGTTGCGGTCAACGTGCAGATTGAGCACGATGAAATCGAGACCCATCTGGTCGAACAACTTCCAGTGACCCTCGATTGTGCTGCAACTGCTCGACGCGTAATAACCGAGACGGGGCATGTCGGTGACGCCGCCCGCGTGAATCGTATCGTTCCAATGGTGCGAGCCGATGCCGTTGCCGTACCAGCAATAGTACTGGGCGCCGAACAGAGTGCTCTTCACCTTGGCGTCGACCCGCGGCCGGCTGTGCTCGGCGGACCACTCCTCGTGAGTCGATTCGATGATCTCGAGCAACTGGGTCGAGGCGCTATCCCAAGTGAAGGCCTGCACCCGCTCGCGGCCGGCCGCGCCCATCTGCCGGGCGACGTCCTTGTGGTCGCGCAAAAAGCGCATCCGCTCGGCGATTTCCTCGGGCTCGGGCGCCACCAAAAAGGCGCACTTTTCGTCGACCGCTTCAACAAAGCCGCCTTCATTGGCCGCGATCAACGGCTTGCCCGCGGCCATGGCTTCGAGCGCCACGATGCCAAACGGCTCCTTAACCGGCATGAACACCACGGCCAAGGCCCGTGAGAACAGGATCTTCACTTCCAGGTTCGACAAACCGTGGAGGAAGAACACGCGATTCTCCAGGCCCATACCCTCGGCGATCCGCGCCAGTTTCTGCTTCTCGGGTCCGCTGCCGACGATGTAGAGCTGCGCATTTTCGACCAGCTTGAGCGCCTCGATGATCAGCTTGATGCGCTTGTGGGGCCAGAGCTGCCCGATCGTGAGGAAGATGTTCTCATCCGACGGTTGAAAGATGAAGTCCTCGACATTGACGCCGGGATAGACGACGTCGCGCACGGCCTTGCCGTAGACGCCTTCCAGGTAGCCGGCGGTGTAACGGCTGTTGGCGACGACCCGGTCGGGGTGCCCCAGCTTGTCCACCAGGTCCATCGAGGACAGGTAGGCCTCATACGTGATGTCGGCCACGCTGTCGTAGTTGTACTTGGGATAGACATGCAGCTCGCGCTGCTTGGTGGCAGCGACGTCCTCCAGCGGCTGCTCGTACCGCAGGTCGTGCAAAATCCGCAGCGGCTCGTGCGGAAACCAGACCATCGGATGCAGGTCGATCAGGTGCGTCGGCCAGAGGTGCGTGTGGTAGACGTCGTGCTTGCCGATCTCCTGCTCCCAGATCTTGGGCAGCAGGGCCGTATTGAGCAGGATCGAATGCTGACCCGACAGATAGGGCGACAGCCGCGACAGGCGGACCTTCTTCGAGATGCCGTGCTCGTTGAGCAGGTCGGCATTGATGATCGACGAGTAGATCGTGATGTCGTGCCACTCTTGCCAGCGGGCGACGCACTCGATCAAGAACCGCTCGGCCCCGCCGTACTTGGCCAGTTCGGGAATGATCACCGCCATGTCCAACCGCTTGGTCGCGCGGCGGTCGTGGGCAGGGCTAAGCGGCAGGAAGTCGGGCTGGGCGTTGAGTTGCAACATGATGATGCCGGTCGGTCGATTGGGGGTAGGAAATTCTCAGGCGGCCAAAACTCGACTGCGGTAGTTGTTAATGACGTGGGCCGGATCGCCCAGTTCGACAATCCGCCCGCCTTCAAGCCAGGCTACGCGGTCGCTGACTTGTGCCACGGTGTGCATGGCATGGCTGACAAAGACCATCGTCGTGCCGCGTTGGCGAAACTGCTGCATGCGGTGCAGACACTTCTGCTGAAAGGCCTCGTCGCCGACGGCCAGGGCCTCGTCCACCACCAGCACGCTGGGGTTCAAGTGCACCGCCACCGAAAAGCCCAGCCGCGAGACCATGCCGGTGCTGTAGGTTCGCAGCGGCGCGTCGATGAACGCGCCCAGCTCGGAAAAGGCGATGATCTCTTCCACGCGTTCGTTGACCTCGCGTCGAGTCAGGCCCAGCAGGATGCCGTTGAGCACGATGTTCTCGCGCCCGTTTAACTCGCTGTGAAAACCCGCGCCAAGCTCCAGCAGTGGGCAGATACGACCCTGGGTTTCGACCGTGCCGCTGCTCGCTTTGAGCACGCCAGCGATCAGGCCCAGCATGGTGCTCTTGCCGGCGCCATTGGGGCCGATCACGCTCAAGCATTCGCCGCGCTTCACTTCCAGCGAGACGTCGTCGAGCGCGCGGAAGGGGCGGCGTCCGCGCATGGCCCGAATCTGACTGGGCAAGTGCAGCACCAAGTTCTTGAACCCTCCCGACACCGGACTGTCGACGAAGTACTGCTTCGTGACGTGGTGGAAGCGAATCACCGGGCTATCAGACAATTTCGGCGAACCTCCAGACGTTGCGGCGGTAGACCCAAAACCCCAACGCCAGCCAGACCAGCGACCAACCGGCCGCGATGCCCAGGTAGCCCAGCGATACCGGACCCTCGTAAAACACGCCGTGCCAGCAGATCACGATCGAAGCAAACGGATTGGCCACCATGATCCAGGCATACTCGGGCGGCACCCGATCCAGCGGATAGACGATCGGCGTGGCGTAGAACAGCAGGTGCATCGCCAACGTGACCAGCCGCTCCAGATCGCGAAAAAACAGGTTGCTGGTGGCGATCAACAGCCCCAGGCCAAAGGTCATGGCCAATTGCACGACGACCAGCGCCGGCAAGGCCCACAGCCAGTCCCACTGCGGCGCCACGCCATACCAGACCATGCAGCCGACGATCACGGGAATCGAGATCACGAAGTGCAGCGATTCGTTGAGCACCCCGGCCAGCACCAGCGTCGCGCGATGAAAGCGAACCTTCTTGATCAGCGAGCTGTTGCCTAGAAAGTAACTGTTGGCGGTGCTGGCCGTGTTGGCGATCCATTGCCAGGGAAACAAGCCGGCGATCAGGTACAGCGCATAGGCGCGCACCTGAAAGCGCATGATCACGCTAAACAGCATGAAGAAGATCAGCGCCAGAACCAACGGGTGCATGAGCGACCAGGCGTAGCCCATGAACGTGCTCTTGTAGCGAACCTTGAACTCCTTGGCCAACAGGACCAGGATCAAGTCGCGATAGTAGACAAGCGTCCGAGCAGGGTCGGACCTGGCGGCGGGCAGCACGGTCATCAGATTGGGCAATCCTTTGCGGTCGATCTCGTTCGGCGTGCTCGCTTGGGCGGGGACGCCAAAGTCCATTGTGGACATCCCTGCCCCCGCGGTGTGTCACGGGCTGGCTGCGTCACAGATTTACTGTCGCGGTGCGTGGGCTCGTCGTGTCAGTAGGGGTCGCTCGAGACCGATGGCACGCCCGCTGCGCGCGCATGGTCCGCTTCCCCTCCTCACTGAACTGCAAAGCTATACCCGGAATTCGCTTACCGCGTCAACAGTGCTTTGCGCGATTGGGCGTTTTGCGGCATTTTCGGCGGTCTTGGAGTGCTAGCACTGCGCGCACGATTGTGGACAGACCCGCAGCGCGCCAATGGCCTAGGACGCCTAGCGCCGGTTTGCTACAGTCCCGCCCCACGGATGACCCAGCGCGCCCCCCAGCAGCGCGTAAAAGCAAAAGGATTTGCACCGTCATCGATGAGCACCGAATTGTCTTCGCAATTGCGCCACGGCGGCCCCAGCCAGCGCCTTGACCCTCGCAACTCTCGACCTCAGGCGCCCGCGATGCGGCGCGCCGGCCGAGCCACCCAGCGACTGAACCGAGCGCTCGACCTGGTCGGCGCCACGGTCCTGTTGTGCTTGCTGGCGGCGCCCATGCTGCTAGTGGCCCTGCTGATCAAGCTCACCAGCCAAGGCGGCGCGCTTTACCGCCAGGAGCGCGTGGGGTTGGGCGGCAAGACCTTCGTGATGTACAAGTTCCGCACCATGCGCCTGGATGCCGAGGCCGCCAGCGGTCCGGTTTGGGCCCGTCGCAACGATCCGCGCCGCACCGGGCTGGGAGTGCTGCTGCGGCGGTTGAGCATCGACGAACTGCCGCAACTGTTCAACGTGCTGCGTGGCGACATGAGCCTCGTGGGTCCGCGCCCCGAGCGACCCTGCTTCGTGCAAAAGTTCTCCCAAGAGCTGCCCGCCTACATGCAGAGGCACCAGGTCCTGCCCGGCATCACCGGCTGGGCCCAGGTCAACGGCTGGCGCGGCGACACCTCTTTGGAGAAACGGCTGGAGTGCGACCTGCACTACGTTAACCATCATTCGTTCGTGCTCAACCTGTGGATCCTGCTGCTCACGCCGCTGCGGGTGCTCGTGGAGCGCAACGCCTGTTAATGCCATGGACGACTCTCAACGCGTCAGCTACGTGCCTTTGGCCCTGGCTCTGCTAACGGCTGCCCTGTTGCAAGCGGTACTGGTCGCGCGGATGCCCACGGTCAGCGCCGACGGCATCATCTTTACCAATGTGGCCCGCAACCTGGCCGACAATCCGCGCGAAGCGATGCGCCAGCACGACCAGCATCCCGGCTATCCGGCGGCGATGCTCGCGGCGACCCGAGTCGTGCAAGCGCTGGGCTATCGCCACGAGCCCGAGAGCTGGATGGTCGGCGGCATCGCGGTCTCCTTCGTCTGCGGACTGGCGGCCGTGGGCGTCGTCTGGCTGCTGACCCGCGACCTTTACGGCGTGGCGGTGGCCAACCTGGCGGCGTTCATTTTTGCCGTGTTGCCGATTCCGCGGGCCTTGGCGGCCGATGCCCAAAGCGACATGCCGCACGCACTCTTGTATCTGACGGCCGCCTGGCTGGCGGCGCGGGGCTTGAGCTCGGGTCGTATTGCGCCGCTGCTGGGCGCAGGGTTGGCAACAGGCACTGCCTATCTGATCCGACCCGAGGGACTTGAGGTCCTGCTCGTCGCGTTGCCGCTGATTGCCTGGCGGGCCATGCGGGGTGCGTGCCCCTGGCGGCGGGCAGCGCTGGGAGGCCTGGCGATGGCCGGCGCCGCGATCCTGATCGCCGCGCCCTATCCGCTGCTGGCCGGCAAGATCACGAGCAAGCAGGTGCCGTTCGCCAAGGGCAAGTCGGCGCCAACCTACATCGCGCAGCAAGCCGAGGTCCACAAGCCGGGGCCGCCGACCGGCGAACCTCTCGCCAAGGTCGAGCCTGCGGTGTCCCAACCAACGCCAGCGCCTCTGCCACAGCGTGTGGCCGCTACACCTGCCGTCATCACGCCGCCGCCAACCGCTCCCGCGCCGCCCGTACCCTCGCCGCCAAAGATCGAGCATCGCTACACCGCCGGCCTGGTGTTCAAGCTGGCCGGCAAGGGCTTGGTGGCGTTGATCGTGGCGATTTGTCAGGGTTTCAAATTCGTTTTTATCCCGCTCTATCTGGTCGGTCAGTGGACAATGATCCGTCGGCAGCCCGACTGGACCCGGATCGGGTTCATGTGGTGCCTGGCCGGACTGCACATGGCGGTCCTGATCGGCGTCTTCATCATGTCGGGCTATATCGCCAATCGGCACGTGTTGCCGCTGGTCGGTCTGGCGATGCCATTTACGGCGCTGGGCATGGTTTACGCCGCCGAGGTGCTCGGTCCGCTGCTGCGACTGCGCCCTAGGACGTTGGTCTTCGCGACGCTATTGGCCTGTCTGGCGGTCGTGCTGCCCTATTGCGTGCGGCCTTACAATCGCGAGTTCCTGCCGGTGATCGCCGCGACCGAGTGGATCCAAGAGCACGCGCCGGCCGACGCGGGCGTGGTCTGCAACTCGCCCTATGTCGGTTATTACGGCACGCGGCCCACAACGATTCTGGGCCCCCAGGCGGTTTCGCTCGATGCAGCGCTGGCGCAAGGTCAATCCGGCGTGCGATTTGACTACGTCGTACTGCACGTCAATGCTCACGACTATCGTTCCGAGTGGCTCGCGCAGGTCGAGAGCCGCTATCGACAGATCGCCGACTATCCGGACCCCACCGGCGACCCGCGCGGCCGCAGGGTGCTGGTCTTCGAAGCGACCGACGCCCAGGCCCGCCGTCAGGCAGGCGGGCCGCGATCGTAGTACCGAGTCGGCAAGCGGGCCCACGGTCGACTATACTGAGCGTCATGTGGCCTGATTCCACGGAAACGCAGGAACTGCTCAACTCGGCCCGGGCGGGCGACGCAGCCGCGCGCAACGCGCTGCTTGAGCGCCATCGCGAGGCGCTGCGCCGCATGGTCGCGATGCGAATGGACCCCGTGCTTGGTCGCCGGCTGGACGCCAGCGACATCGTGCAAGACGTACTGGTCGAGGCCGACCGCCGGCTTTCCGACTACCTGGAAAAGACGCGGATGCCGTTTCACCTCTGGCTCAGGCATCTGGCCAAGGACCAGATGATCGACGCGCACCGCATGCACCGCGTCGCCGCGCGGCGGAGCATCGACCGCGAACAGGTCATCGAACGCCCCGCCAACGACGACCGTAGCGCCTTCGACCTGGCGGCCCTGCTGGCCGACCGGCAGCTCACGCCGGCCGCGGCCGCCACGCACCACGAGCTGGAGCAGCGGTTCCTGGCCGCCATCGATCAACTGGACGAGACCGACCGCGAAGTGATCTTGATGCGACACTTCGAGCAGTTGTCCAACGGCGAGGTCGCCCAGTCGCTTGAGCTCAGTGACGCCGCCGCCGGCATGCGCTACCTGCGGGCCATGCGCCGGCTGCGCGAGCTGCTGCAAGACCCTCCTTCGCAATCGAGCCTCTCGTGAATGCCGAGCGGATCGGAAAACCCGCCGCCGACTCGCAGCGTGACGAGCTGCTGGTCGAGCTGGCCAATCGCCTGGCCGAGCAGCTGCGCGCGGGCCAACCGGCCGATGTCGATGCTCTGATCCGCCAACATCCGGAACTGGCCGAAGACCTCCGCGGCCTCTGGGCCACGATGCTGGTCGCCGATTGCGTGGCGGCTGGCGTGCAGTCGCACGGTGGGGCGGGCTCACGTTTTCCCGCCGCGGATGCATCGAAAGACCTGCCCCCGCGTCCCCTGCCCGATTCGTTTGGCGAGTACGAGCTACTGTCCGAGCTGGGTCGCGGCGGCATGGGCGTGGTCTACCAGGCGCGGCAGGCGAGCCTGGACCGCACGGTGGCGCTCAAGATGATCTTGCGCGGCGAGTCCGCCTCTCTGGAAGACCTGGCCCGCTTTCGCGCCGAGGCTGAAAGCGCAGCCCGGCTCGACCATCCGGCGATCGTGCCGATCTACGAAGTCGGACAGCACGAGGGTCGGCCCTACTTCACCATGAAGTACGTGGCCGGCACGACCTTGGCCCGCCGACTGGCCGACGGTCCGCTGCCGCCGCGCGAGGCCGCCGAACTGTTGGCCCCGATCGCGCGGGGCATTCAATACGCTCACGAGCGGGGCGTGCTGCACCGCGACCTCAAACCGTCGAACATCCTGATCGACCCCGATGGTCGTCCGCATGTCTCCGATTTTGGCCTGGCCAAACGCGTGACGGACGACAGCCGCGTCACGCTCACCGGCGCCGTGCTGGGCACGCCGTCGTACATGGCGCCCGAGCAGGCCGCCGGCTCTCGCGGAAAGCTCGGCCCCGCGACCGACGTCTACTGCCTTGGCACGATCCTTTATCAGATGCTCACAGGCCATCCGCCGTTTCAGGCTGCCTCGCCGATGGAAACGGTGCTGATGGTGTTGGAGCAGGAACCGCTGCCGCCGCGGCTGATCAACCCGCGCGCCGACCGCGAGCTGGAGATGATCGCGCTCAAGTGCCTGCAAAAGCCACCGGAGCTGCGCTATGCCACGGCCCGTGAGCTGGCAGACGACCTCGACGCCTACCTCGCCGACGAGCCGACCGCAGCCCGCTCCGGCGTGTTTCACCAGGTGCTGGCCCGGATGTTTCGCGAGACGCATCACGCCACGGTGCTCGAGAATTGGGGTCTGCTCTGGATGTGGCACAGCCTGGCCCTGCTGGTGATCTGCCTGCTGACCAATCTGTTGCAATGGCGCGGCGAAGAATCGCCCTGGCCTTACCTGGCGCTGTGGACCGCGGGTCTGGGCACCTGGGCCACGATCTTCTGGCGGCTGCGTCATCGCAGCGGGCCAGTGACGTTTATCGAACGGCAGATCGCGCACGTCTGGGCGGCCAGCATGGCATCGATCGTGTTGTTGTTTTTCGTCGAGATGATTCTGGGCATGCCCGTGCTCACACTTTCGCCGGTGCTGGCCCTGACCAGCGGCATGATCTTTCTGGTGAAGGCCGGCATGCTAACCGGGCAGTTTTATTTTCAAAGCGCGGCGCTGTTCGCCACGGCCATCGGCATGGCCTATCTCCAGCGCTGGCAGATCCCGCTGGGCCTCACACTCTTCGGAATCGTTTCGGCCGGCTGCTTTTTCATTCCAGGCCTGAAGTACTACCGGCAGCAGCAGCGAGGCGTCCGCGAATAAAGCTGGCAATCATCCACGAAAGTTGATAGGATGGGCCGCTAGACCCGCCGGGATTCCCGCCGCCACCGATTGCTTTCGCGACCGCTTACCTCGTTGCTCGGATCTCTCGCGTATGTTGACCATCCTCGGACAGAATGCGCCTGGCCGCTTTTGCGATCGGGTCTCGCGGCGCGGATTCTTGCAGATCGGTTCGCTCGCCCTGGGCGGCTTGACGCTCAGCGACCTGCTGCGGGCCGAGGCCACGGCCGGCACCCGCTCCACCAAGAGCGTGATCATGATCTTCCTGCCCGGCGGTCCGCCGCATCAGGACATGTACGACCTCAAGCCTGACGCACCGAGCGAGGTCCGCGGCGAGTTCCGGCCGATCAAGACCAACGTGCCCGGCATCGAAATCTGCGAGCTGATGCCGCGTCTGGCCGGCATGATGGACAAGCTGGTGCCGATCCGCTCGATGGTCGGCGCCACGGGCGATCACTATTCGTTTCAGTGCATGACTGGTCGCAGCCACCAGCGGCAGCCCTCGGGCGGCTGGCCCGAGTTCGGCTCGATCGTCTCGCGCTTGCAAGGCGCCAGCTCGCCGGCCGTGCCGCCCTACGTCGGCCTGTCTCCGCGGATGCAGCACACGCCGTACAACTCGGGCAAGCCCGGCTTTTTGGGTCCGTCGTACACCCCGTTTCAACCCAATGGCGACGGCAAGGACGACCTGGTGCTGCAAGGTGTCACACTCGAACGGCTGGGCGATCGCAAGTCGCTGGTCCGCGCGTTTGACAACTTCAATCGCACGGCCGACGCCACCGGCATGATGCACGGCATGGACGCGTTTCAGCAACAGGCCTTCGGCGTGCTGACCTCCAGTAAGTTGGCCGAGGCGCTCGACGTGGAGCGCGAACCTCAGGCCCTGCGCGACCGTTACGGTTACGGCACGCCGCAGCACCAGGGAGACGGCGCGCCGCGGTTGATGCAGCAGTTTCTGGCCGCGCGACGATTGGTCGAGGCCGGAGTGCGCTGCGTCACGCTCAGCTTCAGCTTCTGGGACTACCACGGTTCCAATTTCGCGCTCTCACGGCAGAACTTGCCCGACCTGGATCAAGGCGTTAGCGCTTTGGTCGAAGACATCCACCAGCGGGGCCTGGACAAAGACGTCACGGTGATCGTCTGGGGTGAGTTTGGCCGCACGCCGAAGATCAACGCCCAGGCCGGCCGCGACCACTGGCCCAACGTCTCGTGTGCCCTGCTGGCTGGCGGCGGACTGCGGACTGGACAGGTCATCGGGTCCACCGATCGCCAGGCCGGTGAAGTGAAGGACCGCCCGGTGCGTTTCGAAGAGGTGCACGCCACGCTCTACAACCGCCTGGGCATCGACGCCGAAGCGACCACGGTCAACGACCTGTCGGGCCGGCCCCAGTACATCTCCGAGCACTACTCGCCGCTGCGGGAGTTGATCTAGGTCGCCTTCCGGGGACGTCCGTCGACGTAGGTCAGGCATTTGCCTGACAGGCAGAACCAAACGAGGGTATTGTCAGGCAAATGCCTGACCTACAAGACCGCTCGCTTCAAGCTCCCCGCATCCTCTCCAACACGTTGCGGGTGATCTGTTGCACGCGTTTGTCGGGTCCCTGGGGCTCGGTATAGACCTTGGGTCGGACGTAGCCCGGCGGCTCGCTCAGGCCGTCGGCCCACCAGATGGTCGAGGCATTGAAGACCAGGTTGCCCTTGGGTCCCGGATAAACCGTGGCGGTGTAGTTGCCGCCGTTGAGCACGCCCGGCGCCGACTGCGTGGGCGCGGCGGCCACGATCTCCAGCCCCGGGATCTTGGCGGGGTCGCCGTGCCATTCCCAGCCGATCAGCCCGGGTATGCGATCGCCGGCCTGCATGTCCGTGCCGGCATAGATCCAATGCTCGGGCATCGTGCAGACCCAATCGGCGCCGCCGCTGACCGGGCCTGTGCTATGCGCGCCGATCAGTTCGTTGGCATACGGCGGCACGTGCTCCAGGGTCTTCATTTCTTCAAAATCGCGCATCCCGCCCGGCGGACCAAACACACCGACCCGCTCAAACGCTCGCAGGTCATGGTCGAACAGCACGCGGCCGCAGATCGAATTGCCCGAGAAGAAACCTACGCTCACGCCGGCCTCGACCGCCGCGCGGACGTTGTCAAACATCTCCCGCGTCCAATACTCGTCGTGCCCCACGCTCAAGAATCCCTTGGCCCGCCGCAAGCCGGCCGGGTCTCGGTGCGTATCGAGGTTGGTCGTGTAAGTGACATCGTAACCCAGCGACTCCAACCAATAGGCGAAGGGAAATTCCCACAGCAAGTACTCGCCCGAGCCGGTCGACAGTGGCGTATCGAAAATCTGACAGTAGCGGGCGTAGGGCCGGTTGAAGCTGACCTGCACATTGGCCCCCCAGTACCAGGGTCGTCGCCCGTCGTCATACAGTGCGAAGTTCGAGGGCCAGCGATTGTAAGCTTGCCAGGTGTTCTCGCTGGTTTGAAACAGAAAGTCGACCGGCCGGTCATCGCGGACCACAAACGTGACGTAGCTTTGCCACCCCTCGGGCACGGTTGTGAGCTTGACCAGATAGACGCCGCTGGTCCAATCGTCGCCGACAGTCAGCTCGGCCGCTGCGGGCCACTGGCAATCGCGCAGCCGCTTGGGACCAACCGGCGGATCGGGCTGCGTCGCGCCGTCAAAAGGGCCCAGCTCGGTCAGGTGCCGTCCGCCCGCGCCGTCGTAATATCCGAGACGGTAGACGTCGACCTTGAAGCTTGACGCGGGATTGGTGCTGACCATGAGCTGGATCGTGTCGCCGGCCCGCACGCTGACGTGCGAGGCATAACCTTCGATCCAAGGGCAGCGAAACTTGGTCGCCGGGTCGATGCCGGTTTTGATCAGCATCCAGTCACGGGTTCCCGGTTTGGCGTTTTCGTTACGGATGACGTCGCCAGCCGCGCTGGCAGCGGCCGACGTCGGGGCCAGCGTGATGCCGCCCAGCGACAGTGCGCCGGCGGCCGTAACGCCGCGCAGCAGATCGCGGCGGGAAGGTTTGCGGTCGTTCATGGCTTGGGGTTCCTCGACCTGCCATCTTAGGCAGAATGCCGCCGACAAACTACCACCGCGACGGCAAACGCCGCTCGGCGGCAGACGATATACTGACCGCTCGCGTGAGACGATCGTGGGCGTGAAAAATTAGGCGGGAGGGCGAAGCTCCTGCTGAGCCACGGCGCTTCGCTCGACACAGAGTCGTTACGCGATTCTGGCTCGGCGGGAGCCTCGCCCTCCCGGACATAGAGAGCACGTTGTCGTCGAAACGAAAGTCGGATACGCCACCATGGAACTCAGCCTGTTCTCTGTCAGCTATGCCGGCCTGTGGGGTCAAGCGCGGCTGGACCTGCCGGCGTTTATCGCCAAGGCGGCCGAGCTGGGCTATGGCGCCGTCATGCTCGCCGGCAAGCGACCGCACCTGGCGCCTGTGGACATTGACGAACGTTCGATCGATGCGATCGCCCAATGCCTGACGACGCACCGGGTGCGCTGCGCGGCAGTGGCGGCGTACACCGACTTCTCACCGCAACCGGCCGGCGAGGTTCCCTTCGGCGAGATGCAAGTGCAGTACGTCGCCAGCCTGGCGCGGATCGCCGCCGAGCTCGACTGCACGATCGTCCGCGTGTTCACCGGCTACGATCGGCCGCAGACCGCGCCGCTGACGGCCTGGAACGCGGTGGTCGCCGCCCTGCGCGAGTGCGCACTGCGAGCAGCCGACTTTGGCGTGACCTTGGCCGTGCAAAACCATCACGACGTGGCGGTCGACACCGAGGCGCTGTTGGAGTTGTTGGCCGACGTCGACCGACCCAACGTCAAGCTCGGCTTCGATGCCTGGTCGCCGGCGCTCCGCGGCGAGAACCTTTACGAAGCGGCCAAGCGGGCCGCGCCGTACACCGCGATCACGACCAACGCCGACTATCTGCGGCTGCCGCGCTACCTGTACCGCGCCGAGGTGGTCAACTACGAGCGCGTGCAGCCCGACCTCGTGCGGGCCGTGCCCTTCGGCGACGGATTCATCGACTACGAGTCATTCTTTGCCGGTCTAAGCGACGGCGGATTTAGCGGCGTGGCCAGCTACGAGATGTGCTCGCCGGTGCGCGGAGGCGGCAGCCTGGAAAACCTGGACGCCTGCGCGCGGTCCTACCTCGAATGGATGCGCGAACACGTGCCCGGCGCATCGGCAGGATCCTGACGAACGACCCCGTTTTTCGCCATACTGCCCCGTCCGCTCAAGGCTCCAGAGGATTGCTCCGCGCCCTCGCGCGCAGTATCATAAACGCCGGTCGATATGAAGCGAACGGAGCGACTGTAATGCGCTGGGCGGTCACTATCTTTGCCGCGATTTTCGCCATCGCAGTTTTCACGGCCTCGCTGGCTCCGGCGGCGGTCGCGGTCGACTATCGCGACGATGTCCAGCCGATCCTCGCCAAGCACTGCTACAGTTGCCACGGCGCGCTGCGGCAAAAAGGGAGCCTGCGACTCGACCACGTCTCGTTCATTCGCACCGGCGGCGACAGCGGACCGGCCATCGCGGCGGCCGGGGCCGAGAGCCTGCTGGTCCATGCGATCAAGGGGACCGGCGACGTCGAGCGGATGCCGCTGGAGGCCAAGCCGCTGGCCGATGCAGAGATCGCCAAGCTCGAGTCCTGGGTCGCCGCCGGAGCCCCCGCGCCGGAGGAGCCTTTGCCCAACGATCCACGCCGTCACTGGTCGTTTCAAAAGCCGGTTCGTCCCGAGCTGCCCACGGTCAGCAACCCGGCCTGGTCGTCGCACCCGGTCGATCGCTTTCTCGCTGTCGATCACGAGCGACAGGGCCTTTCGCCCAGCGAGCCCGCGGCGAAAAACGTGCTCCTGCGCCGCGTGTACCTCGACCTGATCGGCGTGCCCCCTGCGCCCGAGGAGCTGCGTGCCTTCGTGGCCGACGATTCGCCGACGGCCTACGAGCGCGTGGTCGACCGCCTGCTGGCCAGCCCGCAATATGGCGAGCGCTGGGGTCGGCACTGGATGGACGTCTGGCGCTACAGCGACTGGGATGGTTACGCCGCCGAGGTGCGCGAGAGCCAACCGCACATCTGGCGCTGGCGAGACTGGATCGTCGAATCGCTCAATGCCGACCGGCCGTATGACGAGATGGTCCGCCTGATGCTGGCCGCCGACGAACTGGCGCCTGGCAACCCTGACGACCTGCGGGCCAGCGGCTTCCTGGTGCGCAACTGGTATCGCTTTAATCGCAACGTCTGGCTTGAGGCCACGGTCGAGCACACCTCGAAGGCGTTCCTGGGCATGACGATCAACTGCGCCCGCTGCCACGACCACATGTACGACCCGATCCAGCAGACCGAGTACTATCAGTTCCGGGCGTTCTTCGAGCCGCACAACATTCGCACCGATCGCCTGCCAGGTCAGAGCGACACCAAGCAAGTGGGCCTGGTCCGGGCCTTCGACGAAAAGGCCGATGCGCCGACCTACCTGTTCACACGCGGCAACGAGGGTCAACCGGACAAAGAGCATCCGCTGCCGCCCGGCGTGCCGGCAGCTTTGGGCGGAGTACCGCTTGTGGTAGCGCCGGTCACGCTCGCGCCCCAGCAGTACTACCCCGGCTTGCAGCCGTTCGTGCAGCAAGAGGCGCTCGCACAGGCTCAAGCGGCCGTCGATCGCAGCGAGACCGCCATGACCTCGGCCAGCGAGAAGCTGGCCGACGTACGCAAGAAGCTGGCCGACTACATCGCGGCGAAGCAAGCGCCGGCGAAAGATGCGCCAGCGGCGGCCACAAACACGGGCGAGCCGGCCGCGAAAGACATGCCGCCGCCCGAAAAACCCGCTGAGCAAGCTGCGGCGAACGAGGCCACCTTGCAAACGGACGTCGCCGCTGCCGGCGCGGGCGCGGCGCTGGCCGAGCACGAGTTGCTGACCGCGGCTGCGGGACTGGTCGCCGCGCGAGCCAAGATCGCTGCCGACAACGGGGCCTTTGCCCAGCCGCCCGCGGCCAACGCGCCGGAGCTGGCCCGCGACGCCAGCCGCGCCGAGCGGGTCTTTGCCGCACACGACGCCGGCCTGAACGTAAAGCGGGCCGAGCATGCGCTCGAGCAGGCCAAGACGGCCACAGACGAAGCCGCGAAGAAAAAGATCCCCGACGCCGAGAAAAAACTGGCCGACGCTAGCAAGGCGCACGAGACCGCTCAGGCCGCGCTCGGCAAACCAAGCGACCAGTACACGCGGTTCACGCCCGTCTATCCGGCCACGACCACCGGCCGCCGCGCGGCCTTGGCCGGGTGGATCGCCTCGACCAACAACCCCCTCGCGGCCAGGGTCGCCATCAACCACATCTGGCTGCGGCACTTTGGCAGCCCGCTGGTGCCGACCGTGTTCGACTTTGGCTTGAACGGCAAGGCTCCCACGCATCCGGCGCTGTTGGATTGGCTAGCCGTCGAGCTGATGGAAAACGGCTGGCGCACCAAGCCGATCCATCGCCTGCTGGTCACCAGCGCGGCCTATCGCATGCTGTCGACCTCGACCAACGAGACCAACCTGAAGCTCGATCCCGAGAATCATCTGCTGTGGCGGATGAACCCGCGGCGGATGGAGGCCGAGGCCGTGCGTGACAGCACGCTGGCCGTGGCCGGCTCGCTCGACTTGACCCTGGGCGGAGCGGACCTGGACGAAAACTCCGGCCTGAGCGTGCCGCGCCGCAGCCTCTACTTCCGCTCCAGCAAAGAGAAGAAAATGACCTTCTTGGAGATGTTCGACCGCGCGAACGTCACCGATTGCTACCGCCGCAGCGAGACGGTCGTGCCGCAACAGGCCCTGGCGATGATCAACAGTACGCTCTCACTGGGCGAAGCGCGACGGCTGGCCGGGCGATTGAACACGGCCGAAACCGCCGATCCGGCGGCGTTCATCGCTGCGGCCTACGAGCGCATCCTCTGCCGCGCGCCCAGCGACCAGGAGCGGGCGATGTGCCAGGAATTTCTGATCGCGCAGGCCGCGCGGTTCGCTGACAAGACCAAGCTCGCGGCGTTCACCGCGGGGCCAGACAACCCGATCAAACCGGCCGACGACCCGGCCCAGCGCGCCCGCGAGAACCTGGTGCACGTGTTGCTAAACCACAACGACTTCTTGACGATCCGATAACTCTGTAGCCGGCCTCTGTGAGGCCGGGACCACTCGCAACGCTCCGGGGTTACAGACCCCGGCTACAGTACACTCCGATAATCCTGTAGCCGGCCTCTGTGAGGCCGGGACCACTCGCAACGCTCCAGGGTCACAGACCCCGGCTACAGTTCACTTCCGGGGTCACAGACCCCGGCTACAGCAATACGCAGCCGAGCCGGATGAATCCCATGAACTCGAACCATCACACCTACCGCCTGCCGCGTCGCGCGTTTCTGGCCGACGTCGGCATGGGTTTCACCGGGTTGGCGCTGGGCCAGATGCTGGCACGCGACGGCATCGTGCGGGGCGCCGAGACCTCGCCGGGCGCTACTCTCGACGGCTCGGCCCATTTCCGACCTAAGGCGAAAAACGTCATCTGGATCTTCCTGGTCGGCGGCATGAGCCACCTGGAGACCTTCGATCCCAAGCCGGCGCTCAACGAGTTTGCCGGTCAGGAAATCGGCCAGACGCCGCATAAGGACGTGCTCACGGCCAAGTTCGTCAGCGAGAACCTGCGGGTGGTCGTGCCCGACGACGCCAACGGCCACATCCGCCACAAGCTCTACCCGCTGCAAGTCGGCTTTCAGAAGCGGGGCCAAAGCGGGCTGGACGTCAGCGACTGGTTGCCCGAGCTCGGCTCGTGCGCCGACGACCTGGCCGTGGTCCGCAGTGTGTGGACCACCGACAACAACCACGGCGCGCAGTTGCAGTTTCACACCGGCCGGCACGTGCTCGAAGGTCAGTACCCCACCATCGGCTCGTGGGTCCACTATGGCCTTGGTTCGCTCAACGACAACCTGCCGAGCTTCGTCGTGCTGGGCACGCCGATCGCGGATTGCTGCGGCGGCATCGGCGCGCACGGGGCCAACTATCTGGGTCCCGAGCATAGCGGCGTGCAACTGGGCATCGACCCCAAGAACCCCCTGCCGTTCGCCGCGCCGGGCAGCGATGTCTTTCGCGAGGAGCAGCAGGCCGAGCTGGAACTGCTGGGCCAGTTGAACCGGCTGTCGGCGGTTGAGTATCCGGCCGACGCGGCGCTGCGGGCCCGCATCAAGTCCTACGAGCTGGCCTTCCACATGCAGTCGGCCGTGCCCTCAGTCGTCGACTGCGAGGCCGAGACGGCCGCCACCCGCACGCTGTACGGTCTGGACCAGAAGCCGACCGAGACTTTCGGCCGCCAGTGCCTGGTCGCGCGACGACTGGTCGAGCAAGGCGTGCGGTTCGTGCAGATCTTCCACGGGTCCAACGGCGGCGCCGGCGCCTGGGACGCTCACGGCGGGCTGAAAGCCAATCACAGCCAGCTCTGCGGCCAGGTCGACCGGCCCATCGCCGCGCTGATCCAGGATCTCAAGCAGCGCGGACTGCTGGACGAGACCATCGTGGTCATCGGCACCGAGTTCGGCCGCACGCCGGGCACCCAGGGCACCGACGGCCGCGACCATCACCCGTTTGCCTTCACGGTCGTGATGGCCGGCGGCGGACTCAAAGGGGGCATCGCCCACGGCGCCACCGACGCCCTGGGCTTTCACGCCATCGAGAATCGCCACTACGTCACCGACGTCCACGCCACGGTCCTGCACCAGTTGGGCATCGACCCCAAGCGGCTGGAAGTGCCGGGGCGCAAACGGCTGGCCATCGACTTTGGCGAACCGATCCGCGAGATCATTGCCTGACGCTATCGGCGGTAATCCGACCGATTGCTGCGCCGTACCAGCAGCGCGATCTCCCGAACGCCCGCGAGCCACGCGGTCAACAGATAGGCCGCCACGCCGGCCAGGATCGCCAGCACTAGTTTCGCGGCGACCGCCCCCCGCGCGCCATCCTCAGCCATTGGATACCAGCTCTGCACCGCCATCACGACTGCGGTCATCACGCCGCTGGCCAACAGGGTTCGCAGCGCCGTCGCAGCCAGTTCGCCCCAGGCCAGGCGCATCGAGTCGCGGCCAAACAGCACGGCCAGCGCCGCGACCTGCACCATCGCGGCCACCGCCGTCGACACGGCCAGCCCTACTTCGGCCAGCGGCCAGACGAGCGCGAGGTTCAGCGCCAGGTTGAGCGCGACCGCCGCCGCGCCCAGCCTGGCCGGCGCGGCGCGGTTGCCCACCGCGTAATATCCGCGCACCAGCACGGGGATAGCGCAATAGGCCCAAACGCCGGCGGCATAGGTCGCGATCATCCGGCTGGCCCGGGCCGAGTCGTCGGCCGTAAACGCCCCGCGCTCGAACAGCACGCGCACTAGCGGCTCGGCCACGAGCATGATGCCCACTCCGGCCGGCACGGCCAGAAACATGACCAGGCGCAAACCCAGCGAGAGGTCGCCGGCGACCGCCGGCAGGTCGCCGCGAGCCGCATGTGCGCTGACCCTTGGATAGATCACGGTCGCCACGGCGATGCCCAAGAGCCCGACCGGCAATTGATAGAACCGCTCGCCGTAGTAAATGGCCGCCACGGCGCCCGTTTCCAATGGATAAGCGATCTCGCCGGGCAGCCAAGGGATGGTCTGCCCCGCGCCGGGCGCCGCTGACAATCCCCAGGCGATCAGGCTATCGGTCAGCGTGTTGAGCTGCGTGACGGCGAGACCGAGCGTGATCGGCGCCATGGCGCGGACCACTTGCCAAAAGGCCGTTCGACTGGCCGGCCAATCGTAGTTCCAGCGAAATCCCAGTCGCACGAGCGCCGGCATTTGCGCTGCCAACTGCAACACGCCGGACAGCAGAATCGCCGCGGCGATCCAATAGGCTTGCGCGAGCTTATCCGGCGCAAACGAGGGTGCGACGAACCACACGGCCGCCAGCCAGCAGACGTTGAGCGTCAATGGCGCCAGCGCCGGCACGCGAAACTCGAATCGCGCTTGCAGCGCCGCCGAGACCTGCGCCGCCAGGCAGATGAACACCAGGTAAGGGAGCATCACCGCTGTCAGACCCACGAGCGGTCCTGCTGATTCCGTACCGCCGCGCCACCAGATCGCCGCACACGCTGCCTCGCCCACGATCACCACCGCCGAGAGCACGACCGCCAGCCACGCCAGCAGCACGCTCAGCAGTTGCCAACCGCGGCGGGGTTCGATTTCAAATTGCTGGCTGAAGACCGGCAGGAAGCTGGCGGCCAAGGCACCCTCGCCAAAGATCCGCCGCAGCAGGTTGGGCACGCGAAAGGCGACGACCAGGGCGTCCATCACGCCCCCCTCGCCCAGGCCCAACAGCGCCGCGGTGGCCATGTCGCGCACCAGGCCCAGCACGCGGCTGGCGAGCGTGCCCAGACTGGTCGTCCAGAAATCTCGCGCCAGGTGCCACGCATCACGAGCCGTCATGGCCGGTCATGGTAAAAACTGACCGCCGCCGGGGAAAGACGGGAATCGCGGCCCTGAGTTACAAAGCGCGGGCCCGGCGCGGACCTCGTGCGGATTGTCAAGTCCACTCGCAGCCGGCAAAAGCCCCGCGATAGCGAGCGGTTGCCAAAGAGCGTTCGATCCGCCAAGATTCTACGGCAGCAGGGCTCACTCCGCGGCAGCGTCCGCGAGAAGAGTGCCGGCGAGAAGTGGGTCCGCCGGAAGAGGACCCGCGAGCACACCCAACTTATGGAGAGACCCGGTGGCCGAACGTTCGAAGCATCAGCAGAAGATCATCAAGAACTACTACGACAACCGCGAGGCGATCTCGCTGCAGCGGTTGAGCGAGTTGGTGACCGAGCTCTACCTGGCCGAGGGCAAGGCCCGCGCCAAGCAATGGCAGTACGTCCGCGGGGCGCTGGAGAAGCTGAAGATCCCGCCCGCCCGAATCGAGCACTTGGAAAAGCAGGACAATCCCGCGCTCGTGGCCAAGCTGGTCGAAGAGCTGATGGCCAAGAAGTAGTTCGCCCACACCGTTTGCAACGCACTGTTCGCGAAAACACACTGTCCGCAAAAATCGCAAGGGCCGCAAGAACGCATCGCCCGCAGGAACGCATGGCCACCAACGACGCACAAGTCTCTGAGCTCCGCTGGCAGAAGTTTCCCGTGCTGGACGACGGGTTCGTCTGCCTGGTTGACGTCATGGGCGACGATCAGGCGGTCGTGCAGGCCGCGCGGGTCAGCTATGGCGAGGGCACCCGCAAGGTCTCGGACGACCGCGGCCTGATCCGCTACCTGCTCAGGCATCGGCACACCACGCCGTTTGAGATGGCCGAAATCAAGCTGCTGGTCCGCGTGCCGATGGACTGCTGGCGGCAGTGGATTCGCCATCGCACGGCCAACGTCAACGAATACAGCACGCGCTACTCGTTAGCCATCGACGCCATGCAGACCACCGCGCCCGACGGCTGGCGCACCCAGGCCGCCAACAACCGCCAGGGAAGCGGCGACTTTCTGTCCGCGAACCGGGGAAGCGAGTTGTCGGCCGTCGAAGCCGAGTTTCAGCGCGCCGCCCGCGCGCTCTACGAGCAGCGGATCGCCCAGGGCGTGGCTCGCGAGCAAGCCCGCAAGGACCTGCCGCTGTCGACCTATACCGAGGCCTACTGGAAAGTCGACCTGCACAACCTGCTGCACTTCTTAGCGCTGCGGATGGACAGCCACGCCCAGTGGGAGATTCGCGAATACGCCACGACGATCGGCGAGCAGATCGTGCGGCCGCTGTTTCCACTGGTCTGGGAGGCCTTTGTCGACTATCGCGTGCAGGGCCTGTTTCTCACGCGGCTGGACCGCGGGGTCATCGTGCGGCTCGTGGCGCAGCTGGCAGCCGCCGGCCGGGCGCAAGCGACCGAAGAAGACTTTCTGGCAGCGCAAGACCCCGGCTGGGTCAGCGTGGCCCGCTCGCGCGAGCGCGACGAATGCCGCGAAAAACTCCGTCAACTCAACCTGCTGAGCTGAGCGCCTGCCGCTCAAAAAAAAGAACCGCGATGAGCACCTCGCCCGAAGACGAACTGTTGGACCTGACCCAGCAACTGCTGGAAGCGATCGCCGCCGGCGACTGGGAAACCTACCAGGCGCTGTGCGACCCCACGCTCACGGCCTTTGAGCCCGAGGGGCTGGGCCATTTAATCGTGGGCCTGGAATTCCACCATTACTATTTCGACCTTGGTCCCGGCGACTCGCCGCGCACCACGACGATGTCGTCGCCTAAGGTGCGGCTGATGGGCGACGTGGCCGTGGTCACCTACGTGCGGCTGGTCCAGTCGCTCAACGACTCGGGCGCGCCAGTGACCAGCGCCCACGAAGAGACCCGGGTCTGGCAGATGCAGGAAGGGCGCTGGCAGCACGTCCACTTCCACCGCTCGCGCTGCGGCTAAAGCGCAGCGTCACGCGGGGCCGAGGGTTTTGCGGCCCATCGCCTCAGACCGCGGCCGGCTCGGTCGTCGCTGGCGCTTGCAGGCAGGCGAGCGGCTCGATCTCGCCCTGCTCGACCATCCGCTGAACCACTTCCTCGCGATAGATCGGAACATAGCCCGGCGCGCGGATGCCGATCCGCACTCGGTTGCGGTCGACCGCCACGACGGTCACCACAATGTCGTCGTTAATGACAATGGACTGCCCGGTTTTGCGCGATAGCAGTAACACGGCATTCCCCCTGTAAAGGTCCTTTGGAAACCCATTAGGGATGATAGTTGGACCGTGTGAGACGAGTGTGTGGAGCGGCGGAATTCTTCGCCAGCACCGCGCGAAGGTCCGTTAGAAATTGATTAGCAGGAATCCGATGGGCAGCTAAGCCCGGTCGATGGGAAACGCGGTAACCCCTGCCAGGCTTTCGGCTCCCGCCGCCAGCATCACCACGCGGTCAAATCCCAACGCCACGCCCGTGCAGTCGGGCAGGCCGTGGTCCATAGCCGCCAAGAGCCGGCTTACTTCCGGCAGCGCCGGACGACCATCGGCAGCGCGGGCCAGGTTGGCCGCGCGGTTGCGCGCGCGCAAAACCTCGGGGTCGACCAGTTCGTGATACCCGTTGGCCAGCTCGACGCCGCGCACGTACAACTCGAAGCGCTCTGCCACCGGCGGATCGCCGGTGACCCGCGCCAGCGCCGCCTGGCTGGCCGGGTAGCTGTGCAAAATGGTCGGTCGCGTCTTGCCCAACTCCGGCTCCACGACCAGCGCCACCAGCAAGTTCAACCAATTGTCGCGGTCGGTCTCGGCAAAACTCCCCGACGCGTGGACGTTTAGCCGTTCGGCCGCCGCGCGCAGCTGGTCAACCGTCGCGCGGTGCGGGTCCAGGCCCACGCGCCAGCCGAACGCCTCGGCATAACTCACGCGGTCGGCCGGGCCCAGACCCAAGAGGGCCTCGGCGAGGTCCGAGAGCAACTGCATGCCGTCGCCCATCGTGTCGCCGCGGCGGTACCACTCGACGATCGTAAACTCGGGATTGTGCCGCGGGCCGCTTTCACCGCCGCGAAACGCCCGAGTGATCTGATAGATGGCCTGACCGCCCGCCGCCATCAGCCGCTTCATGCCAAACTCGGGCGAGGTCTGCAGCCAGAGTTTGCGACCCTGCTCGGGCATGCGCGGATCATTGGGCAGCGTGACTGACAATGGGTCGAGATACCGATCGACAACCGTGTCGGCCGAGAGCAGCGGCGTCTCGACTTCCAGGAAACCGCAGGCGGCAAAGAAAGCCCGGGTGCGCGCGAGCAAGCGGGCGCGTAGCTGCAAGCGCGACCAATCGGCCGAGGGCAGAAACTCGTGCGGTGGATTGCCGTGCGACGCGCCTTGGTCTGACACGCTAGCTCCGGCCCATGGCCGCGTTGAGTTGCTTTTGAACCGGCGAAGTCGAGCTAGTGCGCTGTTAGGCCTTGGCCCGCTCCAGGTACTCGCCGGTGCGGGTGTCGACGCGGATGGTGTCGCCCATCTCGACGAACGCGGGGCAAGTGATCTCGGCGCCGGTTTCCAACTTGACCGGCTTGGTCAGGTTGGTGGCGGTGTTGCCTTTCACGGCCGGCTCGGCATATTCAACCTTGAGCACGACGTGGTTGGGGGGCGAGACCGAGATGGGGCTGTTGTTGAACAGCACCATCGAGCACTCCATGCCCTCTTTGAGATACTTCCAGGCGTCGTCGGTCTGCTCCTTGGTCAGCTCGTATTGCTCGTAGTTCGCGTTGTCCATGAACACGAACGTGTCTTGCTGGCGGTAGAGGAACTGGGCCTTGATTTCGGTGACGTCGGCGGCCTCCAGCGAATCGCCCCCTTTGTAGGTGCGGTCGAGCATGGTGTTTCGCAGCAGGTTGCGCAGGCGGCACTTGTACAGCGCGTTGCCCTTGCCCGGCTTGACGAAGAGGCACTCGACCATCAGATAGGGGTCGCCGTCGATCTGAACCTTGAGACCGCGTTTGAAATCGCTGGTGTTGTAGCTGGCCACCGCTGGGTTCCTACTTCGCTTTGTACTGGGGAGGGGCTATGCTGACTCGGGCCGTCTGCTTCTCGCGCACCCTTTGAGAGTGCCGAGCCGAACGACGCTGTAATCTTTCGACGCTGTGTTTCTATGAGTACTTCGATCTACCAATCTTCCGCACGCGTCGCCGCGGTCAACGGTCAGGCCGCTGACGTTCCCAACACACCCTCGCAGGGCTATCGGACCTGGGCCGACGCGCTCAAAGACGCCGTGCGCGACCCGTACGAGCTCTGTCGACTGGTCGGCCTGCCGGCCCACTATGCAGCTGGCGCGGTTCGAGCGGCTCGCGATTTCTCCCTCTTCGCGCCGCGCGGATACATTGCCCGCATGCGCCCGGGAGACGCCCACGACCCGCTCCTGCGGCAGGTGCTCCCGCTGGAAGACGAATGTGCTGTTTCAACCGGCGCCGAAACATCCGCCGAGTTCAGCAAAGACCCGGTGGGCGACCGCGCGGCCACCCGCTCTGCCGGGCTGCTGCACAAGTATCGATCCAGGGTCTTGATGGTAACAACTGGGGCTTGCGCCGTCCATTGCCGCTACTGCTTCCGCCGGCATTTTCCCTATATATCGGGTCCTCGTACACCCGGAGACTGGGCCCCGGCCTTGGCCGAAATCGCGGCTGATAGCAGCTTGCGCGAGGTGATCTTCAGCGGCGGCGACCCGCTGACCCTGGTCGATGCGCACCTGGCCGAGCTGGCCGAGCGCCTGGCGTCCATTGGGCACTTGCGCAGACTGCGCGTCCACACCCGGTTGCCGATCATGATTCCCGAGCGGGTCACGCCCGAGCTGATCTCCTGGCTGCGCGGCACCCGGCTGACGCCCGTGTTTGTGATTCATGCCAACCATGCCCAAGAGCTCGACGCGCGTGTGGCCGAAGCCCTGGCCGAATTGTCCGACGCCGGCATTCCGCTATTGAACCAGGCGGTGCTGCTGCGCGGCGTGAACGACACGGTCCAGGCGCTAGTAGACCTTTGCGAGCGGCTGGTCGACCTGCGCGTGATTCCCTACTACCTGCATCAGTTAGATCGGGTCACAGGCGCCGCGCACTTTGAAGTGCCCGAGGCCGAAGGTCGACGGCTGATCGCTGCGCTGCGCCGCCGCGTCAGCGGTTACGCCGTGCCCCGCTACGTCCGCGAGATCGCCGGCCGCAAAAGCAAGACGCCGCTGGCCTAGATTCTCAATAAGTCCGCCAACCTCACGCCAGGACCTCACGCCCATGCGCTACCCTTGGCTCAATGCGTCACGCCTTTGCGTTGCGACCCTTATTGTCCTGTTCTTTTGGAGTTCCGCCCAAGCTGAGAACTGGCCGCAGTGGCGCGGAACGCGCGGCGACAGCACCAGCATCGAGACCGGGCTGCCCGTGGCCTGGAACGCCGGCACGAAGATCGTTTGGCAGACGCCGTTGCCGGAATGGGGCACTAGCACGCCGGCCATCTGGAATGACGCGGTCTTCGTCACCACGCAACAGGAAGAAGACCTGCTGGTGCTCAAGCTCGACCGCCGCGACGGAAAGATCGCCTGGACGCAGAAGGTGGGCCAGGCGCCCACGGTGCGCACCGGCAAGAAGCGCGAGAAGCAGGTCTTTCACCAGTTGCACAACCTGGCCAGCCCTTCGCCGGTGACCGACGGCCAGACCGTCGTCGTGCACTTTGGCAGCGGCGACCTGGCCGCTTACGACTTCGCGGGCAAGCAGCGCTGGCATCGCAACCTGCAAACAGACTACGGGGCGTACACGATCTGGTGGGGTCACGCCAACAGCCCGATGATCTACGGCGACACCGTGGTCTCGGTCTGCATGCAAGACTCGCTCTCGGACGTAGCCGACCGTGAAGCGCCCAGCTACCTGGTCGCACACGACCTGCTCACGGGCAAAGAGCGGTGGAAAAGCGCCCGCATGACCGGCGCACCCTCGGAGCAAGGCGACGCCTACACCACGCCGGTGCTCGCCGAGGTCGAGGGCCGGCCGCAATTGCTGGTGATGGGGGCCAATCATCTGGACGCTTACAACCCGGCCAACGGCAAGCAACTGTGGTTTCTGCCCGGCCTGGTCGGCGGCCGCACGGTGACCGGACCGACCGTGGCGCACGGCATGGTCTACGTCACGCGCGGCATGCGCGGAGCACTGCTGGCGGTAAAGCTCGGCGGCCAGGGGGAGCGATCCTTGGACGACGTGGTGTGGAAGTACGACCAGGGCACGCCGGACACCCCCTGCCCCGTTGTCTGGGGCGACCACCTGTTCACGGTCACCGACGATGGCATCGCGCGGGCCTTCGACGCCGCGACCGGCCGGCTGCACTGGAAGCAGCGTCTCAAGGGGGACTACAAGGCCTCGCCCTTGGCCGCCGAGGGTCGGGTTTATTTTCTGAACACCGAGGGCGTCTGCACTGTCGTGGCGGCGTCGGCCCGATTTGAAAAGCTGGCCGAGAACGAGTTGGACGACGCCACGCTGGCCTCGCCGGCCGCCGCCAGCGGAATGCTGTTTATCCGCGGGCGAAAAACGCTGTACGCCGTTGGCGATGCCGCGGCCGGCGCGTCACGGTGACACGCAGCGCCTCGCCGCTTTCCGGTTGCTAGCAACCGTGCTACGATTGACCCCACGCGCGCCCGGCGAAGCATCGCCAGCGCTGCTGTGAACGACCCAGGAAACGGACATGAAACAGGACTTCAACACGGTTCGCAACCAGGATTGCATCGCGGGGCTCAAGCACCTGCCCGACGGCGTGGCCGACCTGGCATTTGCCGATCCGCCGTTCAACATCGGTTACGACTACGACGTCTATCACGACAAGCTGGAAAGCGAGAACTACCTGGCCTGGAGCCGCGACTGGATGACCCAGATCGTGCGGGTGCTCAAGCCCAACGGCACGTTCTGGCTGGCCATCGGCGACGAGTACGCGGCCGAGCTCAAGGTGATGATGCAGCGCGAGCTGGGCCTGACCTGCCGCAGCTGGGTCGTCTGGTACTACACGTTCGGCGTAAACTGCAAGTCAAAGTTCAGCCGCTCGCACGCGCACCTGTTTCACATGGTCAAACAGGCCGACGATTTCACGTTCAACGCCGACGCGATCCGCGTCCCTTCGGCCCGACAACTGGTCTATGGCGACAGCCGGGCAAACCCCACCGGACGCCTGCCCGACGATACCTGGATCCTGCGTCCGCAGGACACGCCCGAGAGCTTCACCAGCGAAGAAGACACCTGGTACTTTCCCAGGGTCTGCGGCACGTTCAAGGAACGGGCGGGTTGGCACGGCTGCCAGATGCCCGAGCAATTGCTGGGCCGCATCATCCGCGCGTGCAGTAACGAGGGAGAGCTGGTCATCGATCCGTTCGGCGGCAGCGGCACCACGCTGGCAGTGGCCAAGAAGCTCAAGCGGCGGTTCCTGGGCTTCGAGCTCTCGGAGCAATACGCCGCGCGGGTCAATGCCCGGCTAGAGGGCATCTCGCCGGGTGATCCGCTAGATGGCGCGCCCGAGCCGCTGGTCAGCGCGCCCAACACGGCCAACGGCCGCAAGCTTGCTGACAAGCAAAACGGCAAACCGAAAGTGAAACGCAAAAAGAAGCCTTCGGCGACCTAATGCCTAGGCACCCATCACGACAATCAACTCACTCGATCGGCAACTATGAAATTCGCCATCTGCAACGAGACCTTTCTGGACTGGCCGTTCGACAAGGCATTTGCCTTCGCGGCCGAGTGTGGCTACACGGGCATTGAGATCGCGCCGTTCACCATGGCGCCCGACGCCCGCGAGGTCACGGCTGCCCAGCGCAGCGAAGTTCGCCGGCAGGCCGAGGTCGCGGGCCTGGAGGTCGTGGGCCTGCACTGGCTGTTGGCCAAGACCAACGGCTATTACCTGACCACGCCCGACGAAGAAGTCCGCCGCCGCACGGCCGCCTACATCCAGGAGCTGGCCCGGCTGTGCCGCGACCTGGGCGGATCCAGAATGGTGTTTGGCTCGCCGCAGCAGCGCAACATCCTGCCGGGCGTGACGCCCGAGCAGGCCATGAACTTTGCCGCCGAGGTCGTGATTGAGACCCTGCCCGTGCTGGAAGAGACCGGCGTGACGTTGTGCATCGAGCCCTTGGCCCCTGCCGATGGCAACTTTCTGAACACGGCGGCCGACGCGGTGCAACTGATCGAGCAGATCGCGCATCCCAATTGCCGGCTGATCCTGGACTGCAAGGCGATGTCCGGCGAGCCGACGCCGATACCCGAGTTGATCCGCCGCCACCGGCAACTGCTGGCCCACTTCCATGCCAACGATCCCAACCTGCAAGGACCCGGCTTCGGCGAACTGGACTTCGTGCCGATCTTCGCGGCGCTCGGTGAAGTGGACTACCGCGGCTGGGTCTCGGTCGAGGTCTTCGACTACACGCCCGGCGTGGAGCGGCTGGCGAAAGAGAGTATCGAGAACATGCGCGACGCGCTGGCGGAGTTGGCCGAGCAATAGGTCGCTTGGCTGCGGCCGGGGTCGTCTTCTGTAGCCGGGGTCGTCTTCTGTAGCCGGGGTCTGTGACCCCGGTGAAGCACCGTGTCGCCCAATCCGGTACAACGCGGTTGTGCCGCGCAACGAAAACCGGCCTCACAGAGGCCGGCTACAGATGAACTCAGAGATCGGATAAAGAAGCGGCGCGCCACGCGCCCCTAGTTGCTGGCCTTCAGCTCGGCCAGGTGCTGGGCGGTGCCGACCAGGCGGTCCCAGTTGTCGTAGATATACTCGGGCGGGCCGCCGATCTGGGCCACCACCTGCGCGACCTGCTCGGTCTCGACCATCTCGATCGCATCCCACGGGCAGACCTTCAGGTCGTAGGGATTGCTCTTCTTGCCGGGGATGTGCACACAGACCTCGCATCCCACGCACCGTTCCAGGTCGATCTGGCACCAGCTCTGCAGGTTGAACATGTTGTCGTACTGCTGGATCTTGATGATGCAGTCGACGGGACAAACTTCCAGGCAGGCCTCGCAGCCGGTGCAGTTGTCGGCGTTGATGACGGCCAGTTCCTTGGGCAGCTTTTTGCGGGGACCGGCTTTGGCCATGGGAGCAAATTCCTCGGGACGTTGAACACAAGCGGCCGCTCAGGTGGCGGCCGGTATCAGACCCTCACACACAGCAATCATAGAAACAAATCGGCCGGGGGCCAACCGCTCGTGAGCCGAAAATCGGCCGCTCCCGGCGGTCGTGGCGGCAGGTGACCGCTCGCCAAGGGGGACCGCAACTCCGCGGCAATCGCCGAAATCGCGACGATTTTTGCCGCGATCGGCGCCGGACACGCCGTCAGCGGGGCAACAGGGTCTCGCCAGACACCAGGTCCTCAAACGTCTGCCGGCGCCGCACCAGGTGGGGCTGGCCGTCCATCACCAGCACCTCGGCCGCCATCGGCTTGCTGTTGTAGTTGGAGCTCATGACAAATCCGTAAGCCCCGGCGCACTCGATCACCAGGTACTCGCCGACCTTCGCCGCGGGCAGGCTGCGGGTGCGGACATAGCCCCCTGCCTCCTGCGTGAAGATGTCGCCCGACTCGCAAAGCGGTCCGCCCACCACCACGTCGCGCAGCTCGCGCGGCGCGTCGTCGGCCGGCACGACCGACATCGGATGGTATGAACCGTAGAGGATCGGCCGCGCCAGATTGTTAAAGCCCGCGTCCAACAGATAAAACGTGTTGCTGCCCATCTGTTTGACCGCGCAGATGCGGGCGACCAGATATCCGCTCTCGGCGACCAGGTAGCGGCCGGGCTCGATCTCCAAGCGGACCTGGTGGCCAAACTCGTCTTCCAGTTGCTTGCGGGTGGTGTCCCACAATTTGAAGTAGGCGTCGATGTCGACGTAGCCTTCGCCTTCGCGATAGGGAATCGGCAGTCCGCCGCCGGCGCTGATCGAGGTCACGCTGCGCCCCACCTCGCGCGCCGCCGCGGACAATGCGCCGCAGACCTGCGCCAGGTGCTCCAGGTCGGTGCCCGAGCCAATGTGCATGTGAAGCCCGGTGACGCCCAGGCCGTGATGATCGGCCAGCCGCAGGCAGTCCATCAGGTGCGTGTGCCAGATGCCGTGCTTGGAGTGCTCGCCGCCGGTGTTGGTCTTCTGGCTATGACCGTGACCAAAGCCTGGGTTGAGCCGCAGGGTGATTTCACGACCCGGGGCCGCGCGGCCGAGTTGATCGATCATGTCGGGCGAGCCGCAGTTGACGTGGATGCCGTGCTCCACGACCAGCGCGAGCGCCTCGGCGTCAAAGATGTCGGCCGTGTAAACGATCGGGGGTGGGTCGCCGGCAGACGAGTATCCGGCGGCCATCGCTCGGCGAATCTCGCCCGCGCTCACCGCGTCGACCAGCACGCCATTACGCCGCACCAGGTCCAGGATCGCCAGGTTCGAGCAGGCTTTCTGGGCGAAACGAATGACGTCAAACGCCCCCAGGTCGGCCACCCGCTCCAGAATCTTCGCCCCGTCATAGACATAGGTCGGCGTGCCAAACTGTCGGGCCAACGCAGCGACCGGCACGCCGGCGATTTCCTGTCGCACGGTCGAAAAACTTTGCACACTCGGCATCGGACACGTTCCTCGAAAGCAGACCTGCACACTCGGCCCGCCAACGACGAGGCCGAAACCGCTCAGACTAGCCGATTCCCGCGGGCAAGAGAAGTGCCGGCGCATGCCGGTAGTGTCTTAACAGTGTGTTGCTCTGGCTCAGGCAATTTGGACCGCGAGATTGCTAAATTCGGAGGTAATGGTCTCGAGCCAGGTTTTTTTGGGGAATGTGCCAGTGTCCCAGTCCCTCAAAAACTTTCCGGCACGCGACCCGCGATAGATCGTCCCGGACAACGAAAAGGTGGTGGCATCGAATTCAGACTTGGCGTGAGGCTGTCCGTGCGCAATTCGGTGTCTGATCTTCCCAAATCGGTCAAGCCTCACTTGGTGAGATGCAATGACAGCTTCATGGTGCCCGTTCGTGATGAAATGACGGCACCTTCCGATTACAGTGCGGCACCTGTACCAAGCGATGTACGGCATCTTTGCGTGTGAGAGAACTGCCTTTTCAGCATCGGCCAGACTGTGCATCGGCGGCCCGGAAAGGGCCACGGCCCCAAGCGGCGAATGTCCCCCGCCCATAGGGTTGTATCCACAAAGACATCGGTAGAACGTGTCCTCGAGGAAGCATTCCCATGCAATGAATGCCTTCAGGAACGCAAGCTCATATAACGATTCCAGTTTATGGATGTTCCACGGCGTGACCTTCCGCACGCTTTCTCCAGCGTGGGCAAGATCGATCGCTGCTTGAAGCTTTTGGTTTAGCTTCAAGTCGAGTCTTGGCATTGGTCTTGTTGCCATCGACTTTAGAACGCTAAATCAAAAAGTGTGTCGAAACGAACCTGTCTGGGCTTAATGTTATCGGTCTGCTGACGGCACGCAGCAATGAACTTGGCGTACTTTGCATACCTGCCGGGAGATTTCTTGGATTCGGAAAGCACGTCGCTAAGAACCTCAACGGCTTCCCTGAGACTACGCTTTTCGGCTGACGTCAAAGACCTTTTTGGCGTGTCGGCGGTCTGTTTAGGAAGTCCAAACAGATGGTGAAACACAACACAATAGAGCGTGTAAAAATTCGGCCGCGAATTAAAGGCAGTGTCAGACAAATCATCACACGTCTCTGAAATTTCTCCCATTACCCTCGTGCATCGCTTCACATCCCGCGTTTGATTTGGGTATTCGGAATCAAAATCCTGATAGAACTTGTCGATTGATTTCTTCTTGTCCTGCATACCGCTGTGTGCCGCAATCAGCAGCTCGCTGGCGAATTCGGCCTCGAGCATTCTCGCAATGTTCATCTCCGTGAAGATGCGATGCTTTCTCCAGAAAGCAAGGCAGGATACTCCCATTTTGTAAGCCGATTCTTTGAACGCTCCGAAATACTTGCCATTCCGCAACTCCTGCGCGTTCAGCTTGACGCTATAGATATTCAACCTAGCGAAGACAACAAGCACGTCCTCATCTGAGATCCCACTAAAGACTTCCACCGTGAACGGGGCATTGTCGATACGAATCTGGTCCTCATTGTCTAGGTCGTCGTAAAACAACCCGCTCCAGGGAGTTTTTGGGGACTTAGAGATTCGATACTTACCCTCAATGAAGTCCAAGACCGCTTTCATCCGCTGCTGCCCATCGACAACTTCGCGGATTTGTTTTTTCAGGTCACCGCTTTGAACCAAACGAATGTAAAGAGGCGGAACCGGCATACCCCTAAGAAGCGTGTCGATAAAGTACGAACGCGCCGGCTGCTTCCATACTTCACGTCGTTGGAACTTTGGAGTAATGGAGAGCGATCCCGTTCGCTGCCAGTCGGCAAAGTCGGATGGCGTGTACGTTGACGACTTCGTTTGATATACGTCCATCAGCCGCTCCAGATTCTGGCGAAACGAACCTTCCCAGTCGTGAGGTGTCTGGGACTCTATGGCACACGGTTGCATACTCATTGCTGCCCTCCCCAAACACAACTGCCTGTGAGCAGTTTGGAGGGCAGCCCGCGCCTTGGTGGCGCAGCGGTCTTTTTATAAGCCGCGCTAGGGACCGGCCACGGCCGGCTGGGTTCGATTCCCCTTCTCTCCGCTAGCGCTTCAACTCCCGTTTGGCGACCCTGCTGAGCCGTTCCTTGATCCAGGAGGATAGGGTTTGGTCCGCGTGCTTGGCAGCGCGCTCGTACTCCTCGCGTTCGGCCACGGTCACCCGTAGGTCGATGCGTTCGGTCGCTGCTTCGCCAGGCAGTTTCTTGGGTCGGACCATGCCAGGATTGTACACACAAAAAACTTGTGTGCAAGCGCTTGACCGGTTCGTTATTGTGTGTACAATAACGGCATGAATGAAAACCCCGCCGGGGCCTTGCAGGGCCACGACGGGGCGAGAACGAAACCAGGCTTTCGCCCAGTCCAGTCCTGACAAACGGATTGTAGCGGGAGCCGCAAGATAGGGCCAACCCGCGATGATGATAGCCTGTGCCCACGCGACCACTAAGCGGTTCGGATTCGACCGCAACCGTAACCCCCGCGTCCGCTGCCTGCTGTGCGGAAAGACTTGGACCGAGCGGCAGCAGCCTAAATTGCTTGGCGAGATGCGCGTGCCGCTCGACAAGGCCAAGCTGGTGCTGAGCCTGCTCACCCAGGGCATGTCGGTCCGTGCCACCGAGCGGACGACTGGCGTCAACCGCAACACAATCTGCAAGCTGGTCGTGTTCTTTGGCGATGCCTGCAAGCGGCTCATGGACGAACGCATGCGGGGCCTCACGCTCTCGCACCTGCAATTCGATGAACAGTGGACTTGGGTTGGTCGCAAGCAAGCTCGGCTCACCGTCACCGAAAAGGCCGAACGCCACGACGTAGGCGACGTGTATATCTGGACGTGCATCGACCAGAAAACCAAGCTCATGCCCAGCTTCATGCTCGGCAAGCGGAGCGCGGACAACGCGCGGCGGTTCATGATGGACGTGGCAAGCCGTCTGACGTACCCCAAGCCGAGCGCTAGCGACGCGCGAGACTTCCAGCCGGTCAGCTATCGTCCGGTCGTCCAGATCAGCACCGATGGCTTCCAAGCCTATCCCGAGGCGGTTGACTTGGCTTTCGGCCCGCACGCCAAGTACGGCGTGATAATAAAGGAGTACCGCAATGCCAACATGATCTACACGCCGTCCGAGATGGTTGGGACTAAGCGGACCGGCATAAAGGGCATACGGGGCCGCGAGCAACGGACGATATCGACCAGCCACGTTGAACGTCTGAACGGAACCCAGCGGGTATTCCTGAAGCGGCTCAACCGCCTCACCCTGTGCTTCAGCAAGAAGCTCCGCAATCTCGAGTGCGCGTTCGCCATGTTCGCGGCCTATTACAACTTCTGCTGGCAGACCCGAAAGCCGGGCAAATCCGGCGCAAAGCGGGGCACGGCCGCGATGATGGCTGGGCTGGCCGGACACGTCTGGAGCTTCGATGAGCTTTTCCAGACCGCCCTTGAGGGGGCAACACACTGTTAAGACACTACCCGCATGCCGCACAGGACACCGATACGCTCAGGATGGTTCACGCCGCTAGGCCGCCCAAACGTCCCACGCGTCGACCAGATCGCCGGTCAACTCGTCGTCCGCGTCGCGGTCTTCCGCGTCGTCCAGGCCGATCGCGACAACGGCCGCGTCACTGGTTGCTGCCGAAACGCCAGCCGTCGCGGTCGCAGAGGACGCGGTCGTCGCCGGGCTAGTTGCAGCCGGTGCAGCGACGGCCGGCGCTGCCGGATCAGCGATCGCGAGGTCGACCGCCACGGCCACCAGCGCCGCGGGGGCAGCCGCAGGAGTTGCGCTGCTTACTTCGACGACTGGCTCAGTAGCGGTCGCAGCCAGCGTGCCCGCCGACGTGCCGGAATGTCCTGCCGGGTCGAGCAGGTAGTTGATTACCATCAAGGCGTCACGCGGCGTGATCATACCGTCGCCGTTGACGTCTTTGAAATACTGCGCGATCGACGTGGCCGAACTGGTTGCGGCCAGTGGCGAGGCCTGCGGCAACGCACTCTCGCTCGCATTAGCGGCCGCCAGGGCGTTGATCACGATCAAGGCATCGCGCGCCGAGACCAGGCCGTCCGCATTGACGTCCAAGGGCAGCACCGAGTTGTGCGCCAAGGGCAACGCGGGCGGAATCAGATCGACCGCGCCCAACCGCGTAATCACGATGTTGTCGGCCAAGACCAGGCCGTTGGCGTTGTCTGAAAGGGCGACCGTGAGCTGGCCATTGTTGACCACGATCGTGCCCAGGCTGGTGCCGTGTCCGCCGTCGGAAGACTCCTGCTGATCGACCAGCGTCACGAACGACACGCCGTTGCCATTGGACACGGTGAACGGCGCGTTGGTCGCCTGGTTGGCGCCGCCAATCCAGTTGGCAAAGACCTCGTAGGTGCCCGGCCCGAGGTTGGTGAGGTTCCAATAGGCCCGGTCGCTGCCGCTGCCGGGAGCGCTGGCAAGGAAATCGCCACCGTAGGCTAATTGGTGGTTCGTCGCGGCCCACTGGCCCGCGGCCACGAAACCGTCGTCCCCGTCGTCCATGACAACAAGCGAGGGTGCCGCCGAACCGCCGATTCCGCGAATATCGAAATTGTAAACCGCTTCGTCCGCATCGTCGCTCAGCAGCGAGATCGTCGCCTCGCGCAGTCCGTCGACGGTCGGATGGAACAGCACGGTAAACGTGCCGGTCGCGCCCGGGGCGATCGTGAAATCGGGATAGGAGACCACGCTAAAGTCGCCAGCCGCGGCGCCCGTGATCTGCACGCGCGGGCTGCCGCCAAGGTGCAGCGGACCGTTGCCCGTGTTGGTGACCTTGAACTCGTGCAGCGACGAGCTGCTGTTCACGTTGACGATCGAAAAATCGGTGGCGTCGTCCGGCGACGGCGTGTCGTCACCGTCGGCGATCGAGTGGTCGTAACCGGCCACGTCGATCTCGGGCGTTTGCGACACGACTCCGCCCGAGACGATGCGCACGGCGTCGGCCGTGAGATAGCCGTTGGCATTGTCAGTGAGTCGCACGCGGAGCGAAGCCGAGTTGGTGATAAAGGTGCCCAGGCTTTGCCAGATGATGCCATTGGACACGTCACCCGCGGGCGCGACCTGCTGATTTACCGAGACGGTGCCCAGCGCGGCGCTGCTGTCATAGACGGTGTACTGAGCGTTGGTGGCGCGGTTGCCAAACGCGCTCCAACGGGTAAAGACCTGGTAGGTGCCCGCCGGCACGCCAATAAAGCTCCAGTTGGCCGTAGAGCTGCCGGTGCCGGGAGCGTGGTAATCATAGTCGAGCTGGTACGCGACCAGGTTGGTGACGTTGGTCCAACCAGTCCCTGTCGTCGTGTAGCCCGGCTCGCCGTTGTCCATGATGAACTCGGCCGGCGGTGGGCTGCCAAAGATGATCGTGCAAATGCCGCGACCGTCGGCAATCTGTGCGTTGGTCGCGCCCGACAGGTCGAGAAAGAACCGTTCGTTAGGCGAGTACACGGCACTGGTCGTCACGGGCACGGTCACCTGGATCGTGCTCACGCCGGGGACAAAGGTCAGTTCGCCCGAGCGCGAATCGTAATCGGTGCCGGCCGCGGCCGTGTCGTTGGCCGTCGCATAATGCACGCTGACCGTGCGACCGCTCTTGGCATCCAGCGCCACGGTGAACACTGCGGCCAGGGTACCGTCGGCAGCGCTGGTGATGTTCACGTCGTTGACGTAAAAACTGGGCAGCAGGTCGTTGTCGATAATCGTGCCGATGCCCACGCCTTTGGCAATCCGGGCTCCGACCGGCGCAGCCAGCGTGACAAAGAATGACTCGGTCGTTTCATTCGCCGTGTCACCGACAATCGGCACCGTGATCTTCGCAATCGGCGTGTTTGTGCCGAACACCAGCGTGCCCGCCTGCGGGATGAAATCTTCCGCGCCCAGCGCCGTTCCGCTGCTGGTTCCATAGACGACAGAGATGAATTGATGGATGGGCCCCACGGTGGTCACGGTGAACACGGCGTTGGAAGTGCCGCTGTTGCCTTCGACCACGGTCAGGTCGTTGATCGACAATTCGTTGTCGTCGTTCCAGATGGTGCCGACGCCTTGCGACCTCAGCACGCGGGAGTTCTCGGCCTGCAAATTTACGAAGAACGTCTCATCCTGCTCGATGGCCGTGTCGCCGATGACTTGCACCGTGACCTTGAACGAGCTAGCGCCGCCGGGCGTGAACGTAACCGTGCCACTGGTCGAGTTGTAGTCGCTCGACGAACTGGCGGTGCCCTCGGCCGTGGAGTAACTGACGGCCACCGGCACGCCCACCGACCCTAGCGCCGTGATGGTAAACACGAAGTTGGTAATGCCGCTGTTGCCTTCCAGCTGCGTGACGTCGTTGATCGTGATGCCGGAGCGAATGAACTGGATGGCCGAGACGGCATCCACCAGACCGTAGCCGCTGAAGCTGTCGTAGCCTTGGCCGTTGGGGATCGGCACGACGTTGCCGAATATGTCGAAGCGGCTGACGATGTCGCTGGCCGTCGACTTGAGTGCCGTGTAGATCGTGTCGGGCGAGAGCGAGTCTGGGCCGCCGGCGGCTTGCAGCATCAATGCCACGACGCCGGCCACATGCGGCGCAGATGCCGAGGTGCCGGAGAAATTCGGCAGGGTGTCGGCGTCCTGACTTATGTCTCTTCCAAAAAACGTGGTGTTTCCATTGTCGGGCCCCGTGATGTCTACCTTCTGACGAGTGACGGGGTTTTGCAGGCGAACTCCGTTGGTACTGAACAATATCTGCGTGCCGCCGTTCGCCGAGAAATTCTCGAGCACCGGTGAACCGTTGGAGAACTCCGGGGTACGGTAATAGGGCGCCGCGCCAACAGCCAGCGCGCCGGCCGCATTGCTATGACCGTCCGAGGTGCCGCTACCAGTGTCGAACGTGACAATGTCCAATGGAGCGCCATTGGTGTTGATGACGTACTTCATCAGACCTGGCGCCGGGCCAGAGACCAACTCGATCCGCACGAAGAACTTCGTGTCGGCGCCGGCGATTCCATCGACGTCGATCGAGCCATCGTTGAAGAAGTTGAGCAGCTCGACGGGGTCAGCGCCGACATTGTTGACGATGCTCGACGCCACAACCGTGACGCCGTCAGCGGCCACGATCGAGATATCCACGTCGCTGGCCGAGCCGGCTCCGCCCAGCGACCGGAACGGCTGATCCCACTGCAGCACGAACGGCGCGCTGACACCCACCGGAACCAGCAATTGCTGCAAGGTAGAGACGCCTGGTCCGGGATTGAAGTCGTGCAGCGCGCCCCCGCGCGGGCCTAATTGTCCCGACGTGACGAATGAGCTTTGGTAAGCAAGGTCGTAACTATTCCCTGCCGCAGAAAGGTACGGAACGCCGGCTGCCACGACCTGGTCAACGGCTTGCGCGACGACGCCGTCTTGAAAGAACGGCTCGCGAAAATACCCGAAGTCATCCACGATCACGTCCGAGCCGGATGCTGCCAGGAGACGAATATTGTTTGCGAAGTGGACCTCGCCGCCGAGGGCCGTGGCAAACTGAATGGCTGCGCCGGGCGCCACGTCGTGAATCACCTGTGCCAGGGCGCGCCCCTCGTCCGTGTCGAACAGCGCCCCGTCGTCGAGGATCGACGTCTGCGCCGGCAGATCTCCGGTCCCGATATCGCGTTGCAACCCGGTCACGTTGTCGGCGTATCTCTGCATGTTGAAGCTGTCAGACAACACGCCCACGGTGATGCCGCTGCCGTCCAGCCCGAACGTAGCACGAGCAACATCGGACTGCAACGCCGGGTCGCCTTGGCTCGTCACGGCGCCGGCTTTCGAGTAGGCCTTGTCGACCGGCATCGCAAACAAGACTCCGGGCAATGCAGCGAGCTGAGACAGCGACGTGATGGGCAGGCTGCCCTCGATGATCGGCCCGGCCGTCGCGATGTTGGTCATGCCCAGCGCCGTCAGTTGCGATTTCACCGCGCCGAAATCGCCCGTGGCAACGACGTCGACCTGCACGCGGTCACCCGCCACTTGCAGCCAGCTGTTTGTGGGCGTAAACGCCGCGCCGGGCAATTCCAACGCGTGGGCGTCCCGCTCCGCTGCCAACAGCGTCAGGTCGTAGCCGATCTTGGCCGTCGGGCCGTCTTTGCCAATCAGATCCGGACCGTCGAAGCCAACCTGCGCGGCAATGCGGGCGTCTGTCTGCCAGCGGTTGCTGGCGGACGACGAGTCGCCGCTCGCCGAGAGCAGGATGCGGCTCTCCAACAATTCCAGTTGCGGTCGAGCGCGCCGGCTAGCTGACAACTCTCTGACAACAGCTCGACTCGTCCAGATGCGAAATGCCATGGTGTCACTCGTGGTGCCAAATCCCGCGATCGGTAGACCGGCGGGCGTCTCAGGTTGATGCAGACTTTCGACGCGCGCGTGCGCAGCGCGCCACCACCGACCTCCACTGTTGGGGGGCGGCTCCGTCGAGAGTCGTCTCAATACTAGTTACGCGGTTTTACCCCCGCAACCGAAAACGACAGGCAAATCTCGGCAAAAATTGCCTGTCTCAACGGCGAGCCCCCAGGCCATTCATCGAGCAGGCTGCGACAGTTCCACCGCAGGCTGCGCGACGGAACCGCAAGCGCGCAAAAAAAGCGCCGTTCGATGACCTCGAACGGCGCTTGAAAGGGTATTGCAAACAGTACTCGGCGGTAATCCGCCCAAGCCATTCGGCGGTAATCCGCCCAAACTATTCGGCGGTAATCCGCCGCAGCATTTCTGCTTACTCCGCGCCGGGCAGGCCGCCGGCCTGGGTAGCCATCTTGCCGGCGTTGGCCAGCAGTCGCAGCACACCCTCCTGAGCTTCCAGGCGAATCGTGATGCCCGACTTTTGCGGCATCACGACCAGGCTGACTTTGTCCTTGCCCTTGCTCTTGGCCAACTCTTCGACCAGGGCCAACAGCGCCGGACGGCCTTCTTCGTCCTGCATGGCGGCGGCGAACTTAAAGACCGGCTCCAGCGAAACGTTCAACTGGAACGGCGGCAGTGGCTTCGTCGGCGCGACCTTGGACTTGTCGATCAGCGTCTTGGCCAGCTTCAGGCTGTCGGTGCCCAGGGCCAGGTAGACGCTCTTGGCGCCGATGCCCACGGCCACGTCCAACTTCTCGCCGAGCACCTTCGAGATCTCCTCGTCGCTGGGCACGGGGATGCTCGTGGTGTGGAAGCGGACGTCGCCATGCTTGTCGGCGTCGAACTTGATGCCCGGGAACTTGGGCTCCTTCTCGGCCAGCTTGGTGAACTTCTTCAGGGCGTCTTCCAGCGAAGCCGGATCGGCCACGTAGGCGCCCACGACCAGCGCCATGGACTTCTCGCCCAGGTTCAGCGTGGCGCCGGCGTCGATCTTGCCGCTGTCGAGCGTGGCCTGGATGGCGTCGAAGACTTCGCCGATCATTTCCTTGGCCAGCGTCTTGCTGCCTTCGTCAGAGAGCTTCGACTCGTGCTCGACGTGCTCCATGGCACTGGATCGCAATGTGGCCAGCGCGGCCTTGATCTGGTCGGCGTCTTCCTGGGCGATCTTGGCCGACAGGTTCATCGTCGCGGCCGCCTCGGGATCGAGGAAGCCCCCAAATGCGGTTGTGACGCTTTCGGTCTGCGACATCTGCTTGGCCGTCTTGCTGCCTTCGACCGCCGTGATGGCCAGATCGATGTGCGCCGTCTTGGCCGCCGTGTCGACTGCCGCGCCCAGCGTGAGCTGGTCGATGTCGTTGATCGCCCTGGTCAGCGCTTCAAGCTGGGTCTCGGTGATCTTCTTGCGGGCTTGATAGGCCTCCTCGCTCTCCTCGGCTCCGCGGCCCAGGCCGCTTTCGACGCCAGCGCGAAGCTGGTCGATGGCCATCGAGCGATAGACCTCGGGAATGTTCTGCACGTGCAGGCGAATCGCGACGTCATAGTCCTTGTCCAATCCGCCCAGCAGCTTGGCCGGATCGGCCGGCGCGGCGTTGACCGCGTCAGCGCTCTGGCCCACGATCGCCCAGCCGGCCTTCTCCTTTACCAGGATGCCTTGGCCGAACACGTTGAGCTCGTACAGTCCGCCGCCGGAGTCTTCGGCCTCGCCGATCAGCGCCGAGAGCGACTCAAGCAACTGCTTGAGATTGGTGACCGGCAGGTAGACCAGCGGCTGAAACGAAATGTCGTCGGTGGTGAGGGTCACGCACCAGGGCCGCTTCTGGTCGAGGCCGTTGAGCCCCTGACCCTGGGTGAACAGCTTCAGCATGCCCTCCAGGTTCTTGTCGAGGTCGGGATTGCCGGCCAGGTTGCCGAACATGGCGACGTCGGCCATGATCCGGTCGTAGCTGGCAATCGACAGCACGGCCACGGGCTTGGCGCCGGCCACTTCCGGCGCGGCGTCTTTGGCCGGCGCGGCCAGCGCGGTGGCGGCAACCAGCGCGGCGACGAGCACGGGCATGATGAACTTCTTCACGATTGGTATCTCCTGGGGGAAACTTGTTCCGGGGGCAAAAGACGCAAATCCGCTAGCAAGCGCACTCTACGCCTCCTGCGGCTATACCCTGGGAACCGCCATCCGGTTTTAACGGTCGCGACGGTTTGCACTTCAGGTGGGCCGGTGCGGCCGAGGCGTCAATGGACGCCAAAAATCGACCGCGGCGAGACTAAATCGTAGGTTATGCCCCGCTGCGCGCCTAGCAACGAAAGGGCGGGCAATCGGCCCGGACAGTCCGACCCACCCGGCAGGTGCCAAGCAGAGTGGCCAACTCCGGAGTTCGCAGCCCTTGGGCTTTCGACCAGGGACTGAGAGCCCCCTGAGCAACCGGGCGCGCATCGCCACTGGGAACAGAAATTCTGCAGCGCTCGATCGCACGATTCGATACCGGGCCGGAAGGCATCCGGCTCAGTCGGCGCAAGCGACTAACGCTCGCGGAAAGTGATGCGACCCTTGGTCAGGTCGTAGGGCGACAGCTCAACACGCACCCGATCGCCCGGCACAATGCGGATAAAGTGCTTGCGCATCTTTCCGGCGACGTGCGCGATCACCGAATGCCCGCCGTCCAACTGCACGCGGAAGCGCGTGTTGGCCAGGGCCTGCGTCACGACCCCTTCGACTTCAAGTGCCTCTTCCTTTTGCTTCTGCGTCATACACCTCTCCGACCGATTTATGTGACCGCCCAATCATCCGATATATTAGCACAGACCCACTTCATCATAACTTTTGCTACTGCACCGTCCAGTGCAGAGCGCAGAAATGCGGTTTTCCGCAGTTCGCGGGGGTCAGAGGTCGCGGTTCTGCGGCCTGCTATCGTTATCGGATGTCCGGCGGGCGCAGCGGCGGCTTATTGCCTCAACTGCCGAGTTGGCGCTAACCGGCCGCAGCCAAACCCTGCTCGACCGCCGCTACGACCGCTGCGGTCGATTCAATGCCTACCGACAGCCGGATCGTCCCCCCCGCGATTCCCAGCGCCGCGCGCGCGGCCGGCGACAGCCCCCGGTGGCTGGTCGACTCCGGATGGCTGAGCGTGGTGGACAACTCGCCCAACGACGGGCAAAACGGAATCTCGGTGGCCGCGCGCATGAAAGCGCGCGCCGCATCCAGGCCGCCGGTCAGGGTGAAGCTGACCATCGAACCGAAGCGGTCGCCAAACTGTCGCCTGGCCACTTCGTGGTCCGGGTGATCGGGCAGGCCCGGATAGTAGACCTGAAGTACCGCGGGCGACTTGGCCAGGTACCGCGCGACCTCCAGCGCGTTGGCCGCGGCCCGCTCCATGCGCACGCCCAACGTGCCAAGCCCGCGCAGCGCCAGCCAATCGTCAAACGGCGCGCTGGCCAAACCCCAGGTCGAGAGGACGCCAGGCACGCGTTCCCAGCGCGAGGTTGACCCACACAGCAGGCCCAGCATCACGTCGCTGTGACCGTTCATGCTCTTGGTCAGGCTCTCCATCACCCAATCAGCGCCCAGCTCCAGCGGCCGACACACCGCAGGTCCGGCCAAAGTATTGTCTGCCAACAGCGCCGCCTGGCGACGATGTGTGATCTCGGCGAGCGCCTTCAAGTCGGCCACACGTAACAGCGGATTGCTGATCGTCTCGACCACGGCCAGCCGAGTCTCGGGCGTGAAGGCGGCGGCGAAAGCGGTCAGGTCGCAGGGATCGACCTCGGTGCTCTTGATCCCTAACCGACCCGCTTCGCTGCACAGCAGAGTCGAGGTCCGCCCGTAGAGTTGATTGCTCACCACCAGGTGTTCGCCCGGCGCGACCTGCGACAACAGTGCCAACGCCAGGGCCGACATGCCCGAGCTGGTAATGGCGGCCCGCTCGGCGCCGTGCAACTGGCGGCATTTTTCGGCCAGCATGTCGGCATTGGGCTGCGCGTCGCGCAGGTAGACATAGCCCGGCTCGCGACCGGCCAGCACGGCGTCGGCCTGCTCGGGGTCGCGGCACTCGTAGACCGTCGAAAGGTAAATCGGCGGCGCATGCGGCACCGTCGACTGCGCGGGCAGCCGCGCAGGCCGCGGGCAAAGGTCGTCAGCAGGCGAGGTCATGAGAGGCGGCGCCCCAAGGTCATGCGGTTCATAAGCGGGCTCAAGTATATAGCGTACCCAGAGAGCAAGTCACACACGCCAACCAGTGGCCTCGACTGCCGACCAGGGGTATGCTTGGGCTCATGTCAGCTACCCCGCCCCTTGATGCAGCGCCTCCTGCCACACCGCACGACCCTCATCAACTCGAAAAGGTCCTCGGCCTGTTCTCGGTCGTGGCCATCGTCGTCGGCGAGGTCATCGGCTCGGGCATCTTCTTCAAGCCGCAACCAATCGCGCTCGCCACCGGCGGCTTCGTCGGCCTGATCCTCGGGCTGTGGGTCATCTGCGGACTGGTCAACTTGTGCGGCGCGCTGTCGATGGCCGAGCTGTCGTCCATGTTTCCGCATGCCGGCGGAACGTACGTCTTTTTGCGCGAGACCTACGGCCGGCTGTGGTCGTTCCTCTGGGTTTGGGCCGAGTTCTGGGTCATCCGTACCGCGGCCATCGCCGCGTTGGCCGTGTACAGCTCGGTCGAGATCGAAGGCATCCTCAAGCACGTCAACCCGGACTACGCCGGCGGTCATCAAAAGTCGATCGCCATCGGCGCCATCGTGCTGTTGGGAACAATCAACATCCTGGGCACGCGGCTGGGCAACGGCGTGCAGAACGTCGCCACGATCATCAAGGTGGCCTCGGTCGCGTTTCTGGCCGTGCTGCCGTTTATCGCCATCGGCGCTGAACCGTTTGAGCTGGGCACGCTCATGCCCGACCGGGTTGATCAGAGCTTGCTCGTAGGCATCGGCGTGGCGATCGCGGCCATCATGTGGGCCTATGACGGCTGGGGCAACGTGACCGTGATCGCCGAAGAGGTGCACAACCCGCAGCGTAACGTGCCGATCGCCCTGATTGTGGGCGTGCTGATCCTGATCGTGCTCTACACCGGCGCCAACCTGGCCTATCACCTCACGCTCCCCTCCAGCGAGATCGCTCAACTAACGGGCACGGCCACAGCGACCGTGGTTTGCGAGCGGCTGTTGCCTGACTTCGGCGCGCGGCTGGTGCAGGCGATGATCCTGGTCAGCGTGTTCGGCGCGCTTAATGTCAACGTGATGGTCGGCCCGCGGGTGCTATTTGCCGTGGCCCGCGACCATGGTTTCTTGCGACCTTTCAGCCGCGTTCATCCGCAAACCCGCACGCCGGCGCTGGCGATCGGCTGCATGAGCGCCTGGGCCTGCGCCCTGATCTTGCTGGGCGGATTGAGTTGGGACCCGAAGGTGCAGTTGTTCGACATTCTCACTGAGTGGACCGTGTTCGGCGGCTCGATCTTTTACTTCTCGGCCGTGGCCGGAGTATTTCTGTTGCGCTGGAGTCGGCCGGACGCCGAGCGGCCGTATCGCACCTGGGGTTACCCCATCGTGCCCGCGGTGTTTCTCGCCTTCTATGTCTTTCTGCTGGGCAGCATGTTTATGGCGCGGCCGCTCGACCGATTGATCGGCATCGGCCTGATCGCCACCGGCGCGATCGTCTATTATCGCTGGGGGCAGCGGGCGGTCGCGGCGAACGATACGACCGGGCCGGCCTGATTGTCGGCTTAAAGCGGTCGGCCGAACCGTTCGTCCAGCAGCGCTTGATACAAGGCAGCGAGTTCCGCCGCGGCGGCCGGCGCGGCGCTGGTCGCTACATCGCCGGTCAGCACCGCGCTGGCCACGAGCGTGCGCCCCGGCTCTGTCTCGAACGTGCGCTCCACTTCGGCCAGCGTCTGCTGGTCGGGCACGAGGATCCGCCCGGCGTTGGCCGCCGCCTGCTCGGCCAGCGGAAAGTACCGCGCGTCCAGCCGCGCGTCGACCAGTTCCGGCCCCCACACATTCAGCACGTAGGGCACTCCGCTCTCCAGCGCCAACTGCCCCAGCACCCAGGCATGGTCGGCGTGGAGCACGTGCGGGTCGAAGCGGTCGATGTGCGCGTCGAGCCGCCGTCGCAAAACGTCGCGATACGCGTTGAGCTGCTCGTCGGTGAGCTGATGAAACCGAGTGGACTCGCCCGCGACACCGGCCTGGCTAAAGCGGGGCAGGTCCAGCTTCAACTCGGCGACCGGGTCCAAGGGATCGCAGATCACGCGGTCCACCGGCAGTGATTCATGGCCGCCGCGGGTCGCATCCACCACGAGCAAGCGCACCTCGTGCCCGGCGCCGGCGAGCGCCTCGGCCCAGCGCACGAGCAGGCGCCCGACGACCGATTCGCGCTCGGGAAAATGATGCAAGAACAGGATGCGCATGAGGCGGGTGCCTGGACCGCTGACTCTGGCCGGGAAGTGTCGGGCTGTAGTTTAACGACGACCCGCACGGGGCACCATCGACGTCGCGGCGCACACCGAGCGGCGCGTCGACCGTGGCGCCCTGGCAGCCGACGACCCGCTGCTGCCGGTACAGGCTATGACGGTTGCACGGACCGTGCGTTTGACCGCGCGGTGATCGCGCAGCGGGAGGGTCGGGTTGTAGCCATTTGGCGGCTGCCGCGGCCCGGCAAAATTGTGTGAAATCGACCCATTCCCTTGAACAAGCCCTGGGCACCTGCTCAACTAAAGTAATCCGTGGAATACCCCGGTCCTCGGCAGGCGAATAGCCTCTGCTGACCGGTTCCACGCCGCCGGCAAAACCGGAACCGCCGGCCGTGAACGCAACCGCCGACAGCCGTTTTCCTGGTCGCGCTACCGCCCCCCTCGACGAGGCGGTTGTCCGCGGGCAGGACAAGCGAGCGGCGATAGCAGTCCAATTTCGTTCCCATAGCGTCTCGTATTGAACCCGCTCGTGGTCGCGGCCGACCCCCAGTGAGATCGCGGCCCCCTGGCCTGAGTTGCTAGCAGGCCGCGATGGCACCCTCGGCGCCCCCCGGCGCGGACGTGCAAGCTACACTTTAGGAATAGACGGTAGGCCCTTCGCAACCGATACCAATTCATAGGCTTGTCTTGTCGGACCTCGTCCGGCGAAGCACCGCCCTCGCGACCGTGAGTGATCCTTCTCTTCGCTGGTACCTTGCATGAGCACTGAACAGTCGGTCGACCCGGAGCTGGTAGAGCAGACCAAGCAACAGATCAAGAATCTGGTGCGTGAGATTGCGCAGATCTCCAAATCGGAGATTGCACCGGTCGACTTCTACGACGCGGTGCTCAGCCGCATCGTGACGGCGCTGGCCGCCGTGGGCGGAGCCATCTGGACCGTGGCCGAGACAGGCCAACTGCGACTGGAATACGAGATCAACCTGCGCGAGACCCGGCTGGCCGAGAGCGAAGACGACCAGATTCGCCACGGCCGCCTGCTGCGCAAGGTCATGGCCAGCGGCGACGGCATGTTGGCCCTGCCCCACTCGGGCTCGGGCGACGCCGAGGAAGGAGGCAACCCCACCGACTTCCTGCTGGTGCTGGGTCCGCTCAAGACCGCCAACGAAACGGCCGGCGTGCTGGAGATCTTCCAGCGACCCAACAGCAGCCCCACCGTGCAGCAGGGATACAAGCGGTTCCTGATGCAGATGTGCGAGCTGGCCAGCGAATATCTGAAATCTCGGAAGCTGCAGCACTTCACCGACCGCCAGGCGCTGTGGGCCCAGTTGGAGAACTTCACCCGGCTGGTGCACAAGGGCCTGGACACCCGGGCCACGGCCTACACGATCGCCAACGAAGGTCGGCGGCTGATCGAGTGCGACCGGGTCAGCGTGGCTATTAACCGCGGACGCAAGTGCGTCATCGAGGCAGTGAGCGGTCAGGACACCTTCGACAAGCGGTCCAACACGATCTCGCTGTTGACCCATCTGGCCAACTCGGTGGTCTCTACCGGTGAGACCGTGTGGTACACGGGCGACACCTCGATGATGGCCCCGCAGGTCGAAGAGGCCGTGCAGGAATACGTCGACGAGGTGCACTCCAAGGCCGTGGCCATCGTGCCGCTCAAAGAACCGCACGACGCCACGAATCCGCTGGCGCAGCCCCGGATCCTGGGGGCATTGATTATCGAACAAATCGAAGACAGCCGTCCTCGCGACGGGCTCTTGCAGCGCATCGAAGTGGTCAGCGACCACAGCTCGATCGCCCTGGCCAACGCCATGGAGCATCACGAGCTGTTCCTGATGCCTGTCTGGCGGGCGATCGGCAAGTCGCGCTGGGTGATCGAAGCCCGGCAGTTGCCCTATACGATCTCGATCTCGCTCGGCGTCCTGCTGGTGCTGTTGGTCCTCTTCCTCTGGCCGGCCAATTTCGACCTCTCGGCCAAGGGCACGCTGGAGCCCGCCGTGCAGCGCGAGATCTTCGCCACCCAAAGCGGCGAGGTCATTGACGTGCCGGTCAAGCACGGTGAGATCGTCAAGCAAGGCCAGGTCCTGGCCCAACTGCGCAATTCCGAGCTGGAAGGCAAGTTCGTCGCGGCCATGGGCAACCTGAACCGGGTGCGGCAAGAGCTCTCGGCAGCCAACCGCTCGCTGTCCGATTCCCGCGCCAAGCTGACCCCTGGCGAACGGGTGCGCAAAGAAGGCGAACGCAACAAGCTGCTCGACGAGGAGAAGAGCTATCAACTGCAGTTGCAACTGCTGGACGAAGACAAGAAGAATCTCACCATTCGCAGCCCCATCGACGGCCAACTGGTCACCTGGCAGGTGCACGAGCTCTTGATCCATCGGGTCGTCGAGCGCGGACAAGTGATGATGAAGATCGTCGAGCCGCAGGGCGACTGGGAGCTCGAGGTCCACATGCCCGAGGATCAGATGGGCTATGTCAACGACGCCCGCAAGAAGCTGGGCGACAAACTGGCGGTGGAGTACCGCACGCAGGCCAACCCGGGCGTCTCGCATCAAGGCACCGTGAAGGAGATCCATCGTACGGCCGAGATCCGCGGCGAAGAAGGTAACACGGTGCTGATTCGGGTGGCGGTCGACAAAGCCGACCTGGCCAGCGACCTGCGGCCCGGCGCCGCGATCACGGCCAAGGTCCACGTCGGCCGAGCCTCGCTGGGCTACGTCTGGTTCCACGACCTGATTTCGTTCGTACAAATGAAGGTGCTCTTCCGGTGGTTTTAGAGCCGGCAGTTGGTGGCAGGCCTGCCCTGCCGCCTCAGTCAGTAACACATAGCCTGGGTGCAAAAAACGACCGCGTCCGAGGGGGACAGTCCCATTTTTCTCCCAGGGCACCGAAAAATTGGGACAGTCCCCAGTCATTAAGTTTCCCATCCCCCAATCCACTCGGCCCGGCGCGTGCCGCGGGCCCTTGAAGCCGCGAGGTGCAAGATGTTGGTTCATTCGCTGTTGACAACGGTGGCCGTGCTCATGGCCGGCCAGGTTGACCGAGCCACGGACTCTCCCTCTGCGGCGACCATCGAACGCTGCGAGCTGCACTCGATCGAGGATCTGCCGGTTCCCGGCTCCGATGCCGGCGTGCTGCTCTCGCTGAAGGTCAAAGACGGCGAGATGGTGAAGAAGGGAGAGGACCTGGGCACGATCGACGATCGCGAAGCCAAGGCGGTGGCCGTCGGCAAGAAGCTCGACTACGACGTGGCCCAGCAGAAAGCCGAAAGCGAGATCGACGTGCTCTATGCCCAGGCCACGGCCGACGTCTCGAAGAGCGCTTACGAAAAGATCTTCGCCGCCAACAAGAACCTGGCCGGCGCCGTCTCGCAGATCGAAATCATGCGGGCCAAGTACGATTGGGACAAAGCCAAGCTGGGTGTCGAAAAAAACAAGGAAGAGGGCACCATCAACAAGGCCACGGCCAAAGCCAAGTTTGCCGAAGCCGAGGCCGCCCGCATGGCCTACGAGCGCCGCACGCTCAAGGCCCCCTTTGACGGCGTGGTCGTCGATATCATCGTCAAGGAAGGGGGCTGGGTTGCCCCGGGCGATCCCGTGGTGCAGATCGTCCGCGTCGACCGCCTGCGGGTGCACGGCGAGTTGGACTCCTCAAAGTGGAGCCGCGCCGACATCGATGGCAAAAACGTCACCGTCGAGGTCACGCTGCCCAAGGGTCGCGTGGTGAAGATCCCCGGCAAGATCGTGTTCGTCAGTCCGATCATTGGCGTCGGCTCGAAGCTGCCGGTGCGGGCCGAGATCGACACGCCAATGGAAAACGGCGTTCCCCTGGTCGCCGCCGGCATGGACGCCAGCATGACCATTCACGTCAATGAGCCGGGTACGCGCGAGGCGCGCCCCGCCTCGACCCGCGGCGCCGCCCGGGCCACCAATAAGTAGCCGTAACCGCCGAGCGGTGACCGCTCGCAACGCATCCTCAAGAGTCCGCCTTAAGAGTCCGCATGGTCACGTTGGCTGACAGTCTGGTTTCTAGTTCCGCCCGCGCGCTGCCGATGCGGATGCGCCCGGACCTGAGCGCCCGGCAGCAACGCTACCTGGGCCAGATCTACTGGGTGGTGAAGGAGCCGGTCGGTCTGCACTACTTCCGCTTTCAGGAAGAAGAGTACGCGATCCTGCAGATGCTCGACGGGCAGACCAGCCTGGACGAAATCAAGATCGAGTTCGAGGCTCGCTTTCCGCCCGAGAAGATCACGGTGGAAGAGCTGGGGCACTTCGTCGGGATGCTGCACCGCAATGGACTGGTGATCGCCAGCGTGGCCGGCCAGGGCGAGCAGCTCTTGAAGCGGCGCCGCGAAAAGACGATGAAGCAGGTCGCCGGCGCCGCGTCCAACGTCCTGGCGATGCGATTCAAGGGCATCGACCCCGAGCGGCTGCTGAACTGGATGTATCCCAAGCTGAAGTGGATGTACTCCGGCCCGGCGGTCGCGGTCTGCACCCTGCTGATGCTGGCCGCGGCGACGCTGGTCGCCGTGCAGTTTGACAACTTTCACAACAAGCTGCCCACGTTCCATCAGTTCTTCGAAGCCAAGAACTGGATCTACCTCGGTCTGACCCTGGGCATCACCAAGGTCATTCACGAGTTTGGTCACGGTTTGACCTGCAAGCATTTTGGCGGCGAGTGTCACGAGATGGGCGTGATGTTCCTGGTGCTCACGCCCTGCCTGTATTGCAACGTCTCCGATTCCTGGATGCTGCCCAACAAGTGGCACCGGGCCTGGATCGGCGCCGGCGGCATGTACATCGAGCTGGTGATGGCCTCGATCGCCACGTTTCTGTGGTGGTTCAGCGAGCCGGGCATGCTGCACCAGATCTGCCTGAGCGTGATGTTTATCTGCTCGGTCAGCACCGTGCTGTTCAACGCCAACCCGCTCTTGCGCTACGACGGTTACTACATCCTGGCCGACCTGATGGAGATTCCGAATCTCCGCCAGAAGTCCAGCACCATCCTCAGTCGCAAGCTCAGCAAGTGGTGCCTGGGACTGGAAGAGCCGGATGATCCGTTTCTGCCGCAACGCAACCAGTTGTTCTTCGCGCTTTATACCGTGGCCGCTGCCGTCTATCGCTGGCTGGTGCTGTTCGGCATCATCTGGTTCTTGTACCGGGTCTTCGAACCCTATGGGCTGAAGGTCGTCAGCCAGATGCTGGCCATCGTTTCGATCGGCACGCTGATCGGCATGCCGCTGTGGAAGATGGCCAAGTTCTTTTACATTCCTGGAAAGCTGGACAAAGTGAAACGCAAGAACGTCAATATCACGCTGGCGGTGTTGGCCGTGGTGGCCGCGTTTGTCGTGTTTTGTCCCCTGCCCTATCGTGTGCTGTGCACGCTGGAGCTGCGGCCGCGCAATGCCGACCCGGTCTACACCGACGTGGCCGGCACGCTGGAAAACATCTACGTCAAGCCGTGGCAGCAGGTTTCGGTGGGCGACAAACTGGGCCGGCTGTCCAGCACCGAGCTGGAGCTGGAGATCGCCGACCTGGAGGCCAAGCTGGCCATCCAGCGCACGGCGGCCGAAGTGCTCCGCCGCGAGCGGTCTGATAGCCGCAACGAAGCCGCCGCGCGCGAACTGCCCGAAGTTGAAAAAACCATCCAATCGCTCGAAGAGCAGCTCGACAAACGGCGCGAGGACCAGAAGCACCTCGTGCTGATCGCCCGCAGCAGCGGCACCATATTGCCCCCGCCCGAGACCATGAAGAAAGAAAACAACATGGGTGGGCTGCCCAAGTGGTCGGGCACGCCCTTGCAGCAGAAGAATGTGGGCGCGTACCTCTCGGGCACGCTGTTCTGCCAGATCGGCGACCCGCATAAGTGGGAGGCCAACCTGATTGTCGATCAAGACGACATCGAGTTTGTGCACGAGAAGCAAGAGGTCGCGATCAAGCTGGACGAGATGCCCTATCGCACGTTCTACAGCACCATCGACGAGATCGGTCCGGAGATGGAATACACCTCGCGCCAGCTATCCAGCAAGGGTGGCGGCGAGCTGATGAGCAAGACTGACGAATCCGGCGTTGAACGCCCGATCAACATCTCCTACCAGGCCCGGGCCGAGATCGATACCGACGCCGACAACCTGGTGCAGGGCCTGCGCGGCACAGCCAAGGTCTATGCCGATTGGCAACCGATCGGCAAGCGCGTCTGGCGCTACCTGATGCGAACGTTCAACTTCAAGCTGTAGCGAGACTACTTCGTCGCCAGTGCGCTGACGCCGTGCGGCAGATTGCCGACCTTGTCAAAGGGCAGCGGCCGGGGCTCGCACAAGACCTCCAGATCGGCTCGCTCGCGGGCCGCGTCCAGAAACGCCGCCGAGCATTCCACCTCGCCCAACTCCAGCGTGTTGGCGATCCACACCAGCCGGCAATCGGCCGGCGCCACGCGACCCAGCGTCGGAAATGCCGCGGCAAGCATTTCGCGATCGGTCGCATAGTCCAAGGGCAACATGGCCGCCGAGACGTGACCCGCGGTCAGGCAATTGATCCGCGTGATGCCGATGTCGGTCTGCTCCAGCGTTCGCGTGGTGCAGAACTCGGCCAGGCCGATGCCCGAGGCGTTGCCGTGCGTGGCCTCGGTCAATCCGCGGATGCAGATGCGCTTGACCTTGGGCGTTTCCTTGCGGGCCGGCTCGTGGGCGTGATACTTGCGGCCCACCACGTTGGTGTCCATCCCGGCGCCGCTGATGTTCTTGCCGATCTCGTCGATAATCAGCAGGTGGATGTCGTCAAACGGCAGCCGCGGCAGCAACCGCTTGGCCAGCACCAGCAGCTCTTTCTCTCGGGCTTCGAATTCGCCGGGCTGCACGCCCACGATGGCCGCGGTCTGGTCGTAACCGTTCTCCACGATCGCCAGCCCGGCCACGATCCGGCACTGCTCCAACACGCGGCCGGCCACGCTGCGGATGATCTGAGAGAAGCTATGGTCCTGAATGGCCTGGTGATACTCGATGGCCCCTTTGTGTTTGCCCAGGCCGATGAGCATCATCTTCATCAGGCCGCTTTCGATGTCGCCGACAAACCCGGTGTGCGGCTTGACGCGATTGGCGACCACGACGTGGTCGGCTTCGAAGGCGTGGCGGTCAAAGTGGACGTTGATGCCCTCGGCCGTCTGGCAGACCACCACTGTCTCCATGCTCGAGCGGATCGGGCAGCCGCAGGCGGCCTCGGTCACGCCGTAAGAGGCCAGCACGCCCAACTGACCTTCGGCCGTGCCGCCGCCGTGACTGCCCATGGCCGGCACCAGAAAGGGTTTGGCGCCCAGCCGCTTGATGCTGTCGACGATCGCTTGCGTGATGGTCAGGATGTTGGCGATGCCGCGGCTGCCAACCGTGATGGCCACGTTCTGTCCCGGCTTGATGCGGCTGCCCAGTTGCAGCTTGTCCAACTGGGCGCTCACCTCGGCGGCGACGTCGGCGACGCGCGGGGCCTCGAAGTTTTGCCGCACGCGAAAGATCTTGGGAAAGTCGGTCATGGGAAAATCCGCGCTAGGATGGATTGCTTGATCGGCCGCCGCCAGCAGTTGCTTGCCAGCAGTTAACGCGCGCGAAGGAAACGCTAGCTGGCAGCAGGATCGCGCCGGCCGTCTGCCCGACTCAATCCTACTACTTGCCCTGGGGCGCGTCGACCTGGCAGGTTTTTCCGCCGCCGATAGCCGATGCTGAATAGATAAGGATTCATCTCATTTCGCCCCGTCCTATTTCCCAGTGCGGTCGGTCTGGGCTCGGATCCGGCCGGTCGTGTACTCTACGAAGCCCCAAAATACGGCTGCCGGCCGCCCTGTCGGTTCGCGCGGCAACGCCCTCAAGACTTCTTTTCACGGATAGCGAGATCCGCATATGGCCACGGTCGAACGCACGGAAGGCAAACGCAAGAGCAAGCGACCCACCTCACCATCGCCCCAGAAAAAGTCGCATGCCTTCCGCAATGGCTGCCTGGTGATGCTGGTGCTGTTGACCGCGGTCGCGTACTTCGCGCCGGTGATCATCGCCACCACGCCCTTGGGTCACTGGATCGTGCAGCAGGCCGCGCCGGTCGAGGGCTCACTCTCGCTCGGACCGATGTCGCTGGGCTGGTTCTCGCCCGTTTCCGTCGAAAAGATCGAGCTTCGTGACCCGGCCGGCAACTCCGTGCTCACGGTCGAATCTTTCACCAGCGAGAAGGCGCTGATCGGCATGCTGCTGGACCTGGACGACGTCGGCACGCTGCACGTCGTGCGACCCACGGTGCACGTCGTGGCCTATGAGAAAGACACCAACCTGGAACGCATCGTCGCGCCGCTGCTCGCCGGCGAAAGCAGCTCGAACGTCAGCGTCGCAATCGACGTGACCGAGGCCACAGTCGAGCTCGACGACGTCTTCGCCGGACGCAAGTATCAGCTCAACAACATCGCCGCCACGGCCCGGGTAGGCAAACCGTCCGAGGGCATCTCGCTGGCGCTCTCCGGCGCGCTGGCCGGCCAGCAATCTCCGGGCGCATTCAAGTTTGCGGTGCACACCGAGGGCTCGGCCGACGGACAAAACCCGCTGGCCGCCGGCAAGCTCGATTGCCAGAGCACCGACCTGCCGCTGGAAATGCTCGACCCCGTGCTGCGCCGCGTGGCCCACGGCGCAAAGGTCTCAGGCACGCTGACCAGCAAGCTCGACGGCGCATGGGGCAACCTGGCCGAAGGGGGACAGACCTCCGTGCAAGGCGAGGTCACTCTTAACCAGCTCAAGGTGCGTGCCGCGGCGCTAGGCAACGACGAGTTCCACCTCGACCGCGTGCAAGTGCCCTGCCACATCGTCGGCACGGGCGACGCGATCAAGATCGAACAGTTGGCGGTCAATAGCGACCTGGGCGAGCTGACGCTCGCCGGCACGGCCAAGCTCAGCGATTTTGAGGCGGCCAACGTGGTCTCGGCCCTGGCTCACGAAAACTACCAGCTCACCGGCAAGCTCGACCTGGCGCGGCTGGCCAAGATGCTCCCCGCCACCTTGCAAATCCGCGAGGGCACCGAGATCACCTCGGGCCAGATCTCGTTGGCGGCCACCGCCGAGCAAAAGCCCGAGGGCATGACCTGGACCGGCCACATCAACGCCGACCAGCTACACGGCAAGGCCGACGGCCAATCGATCGCCTGGAACAAGCCGCTGGCCGTGCAATTTGCCACGCACGAAACCAAAGACGGCATCGTCGTCGACCAGGCGACCTGCACCTCCAGCTTCCTGACGGCCAAAGCCGCCGGATCGCTCGAGAACCTGACCGGCTCGGTCGACTTTGACCTGGCCCAACTGCTCAACGAGCTGCGGCAATTCTCTGACTTAAACAGCGTGCAACTGGCCGGCAAGGGTCACGCGCAAGTGGCGCTCAAGCGCACGCCCAATGACGGCTTCACGGCCGATGCCGATTTTTCGGCCCGCGGTTTTCAATGGGTCCGCCCGCAAGCCCGACCCTGGCGCGAAGAAAACCTGGTGGCTAAGCTCAGCCTGCAAGGCCAGCTCAACGGTCAGGTGCTGAAGCGCGTCGACGAGTGCATCGTCACCGTCGAAAGCGGCGGCGACCAACTGCAAGCCACGCTTCGTCAGCCCGTAACCGAACCGACCACCGCCGCCTGGCCGATCAAGTGCACCTGGCACGGTCAACTGGAAGCCTGGCCGCCGCGGCTCGAATCGTGCCTGGGCCTGACCGGCTGGGACCTGTCCGGCGCCGGCACCCTCGAAGCCGACGTCAGTGCTTCCTCGCAACTGATCAAGGTCGAATCCGCCAACGCCAAGGTCGACCAATTCCAAGTGGTGGGCAGCGGCCTGTTCATCAACGAACCGGTCGCCACCGCGAGCGTGCAAGCCGTCTGCGATCTGGCCAAGACGCGCGTTGAGGTGGCCACGGCCCGGCTGGCCGCCGGCACGGTCACGGCCGTGATCGAACACGCGGTGCTGCGGATGACGACCTCGGGCTGGGCAGCCGACGGCGGCACGGCGCAGTTCGCGGGCGAACTGGAGCAACTGGCTCGTTGGACGCACGATCCAAGGCAACCGGCCGCCTGGCAGACGACCGGCAAGCTGACCGGCGCCGCGCAGCTCAAACACGCCGACGGCTCGACCACCGGCCAGCTCGATGCCGCGGTCGACCGTTTGCAGATCGTGGATCTTTCTCACCCGGCCAAGCCCGGCGCTCGACCGACGAGCTGGCAAGAGCCACGCGTCACGGTGGCGGCGCTGGGCAGCTACCTGCACGCTGAAGAGCGGCTGGTGCTGGATAAGTTTCAGGTCGTGGCCGACGCCGTGCGCTGCGAAGCCAAGGGCACGGTCGCCGCCGGCGATCACGGCGGCAAAGTGGACGTCAACGGCACGGTGCACTACGACTGGGAGCAACTCGCGCCATTGTGGAAACCGTACCTGGGTCCAACTTTCCAGATCGCCGGCCGGCAAACGCGAGAGTTCGCCGTGCGCGGCGAGTTGACCGGCCCGGTCACCAGTCTCGATTCGTGGCAACAGGTCTCTGGCGAAGCGGCCGTGGGCTGGACCGGCATGAACGCCTATGGCATGCAAGTCGGACCTGGCGACGTCGTGGCCGAGCTTGCCGGCGGAATCGTAAAGGCCAAGCCGATCGACGTCGCGATCAACCAGGGTCGCTTGACGTTTGCACCGGTGGTGCGGCTCACTCCCGCGCCGGCCGAGCTGCAACTTTCGCCGGGTCCGATGCTGAACAACATTCAGCTCACGCCCCAGATCTGCGCTCAGGGTCTGCGGTTTGTCACGCCGCTGTTGGCCAATGCCACGACGGCCGAAGGCTCCTTCTCGGTCACGCTCGACGGTGGTCGAGTGCCCTTGGCCGATCCGCACGCCGCCGACATCGGCGGTCGGATGGCAATCAAAGGCGAGGCGCGACCCGGACCACTGGCCAATGAGTTCGTCGGCCTGGTCAAAGAACTGACCACGATCCTGCAACGCGGCTCGATCAGCCAGGGCAATCGGCTGGACAGCGCCCTGATGAGCATCGATAGTCCCAGCGTCGAGTTCCGCATGGTCAATCGCCGCGTCTACCATCGCGGACTGACCCTGATGGTCGGCACCCTGCCGATCACCACGCAGGGCTCGGTCGGCATGGACGAGAGTATCTCGTTAGTGGCCGAAATCCCGATGCAGGCCCAAATGCTGGGGTTGGATCTGTCGCTGGGCACGATGGAAGGTCAGACCTTGAAGATTCCGATCGAAGGCACGCTCACCAAGCCCCGCATCGACCGCCGCTGCCTGGTGGACCTGCCCCGGCAACTCATCGAGAACACGGCAAAGGGTGTCTTGATTGAGGGCGTGGGCAAAGGCCTGAAGGGGCTGTTCCCCGGTCAGCAGTAGCACGCGTGCTGCGGCGCCGCGCACAGCATGCCGGCGCAAAAAAAACCGCGATCCTCTCCCGCCGCGGCCGACGGGCATGGTACATTGCGGCGCACCGCGTACACTGCGGCGCACAGTCACGCGTCGACATCGTACCCGCCTTGCTGCGCCGCCTGAGCCGTTGGGTCTTCCATGAAGCTTCATTTGTTGGGCACTACCGGCTATCACCCCAACAACCAACGGCAGACCGCTTGCTTCATGATTCCCGAGCTGGGCATCGTGCTGGACGCCGGCACGGCCATGTATCGCGTGCGCGATTACTTGCGCACCAGCGAGCTGGATATCTTTCTGACCCATGCCCATCTGGACCACGTGGTGGGGATCACCTACCTGATCGACGTTGTGCGTGACAAGCAGGTCGAGCGCACTACGGTGCACGCGACGGCCGACAAGCTGGCGGCGATCAACGAGCACCTGTTGTCAGAAGCCTTGTTTCCGGTGCGGCCGCCGTGCGAGTTTCGCGAGCTGGAGCGTGAAGTATCGTTGGCCGGCGGCGGACGGCTGACCCACTTTCCGCTGGCCCATCCCGGCGGCGCGGTCGGTTACCGGTTGAACTGGCCCGGACATTCTCTGGCCTACGTGACGGACACGACCGCCTCGGCCGATGCGAGTTATCTGTCGGCGATCGCCGGCGTCGACCTGCTGGTTCACGAGTGCTACTTTCCAGATGCGATGGCCGAGCTGGCCGAGCTGACCGGCCACAGCACGACCACTGCCGTGGCCCAGTTGGCACGCGCCGCCGGAGTGGGTCGCCTGGTTCTGGTGCACGTTGACCCTTTGGCCGGCAACGGCGACCCCCTGCGGCTGGCAGACGCCCGGGCGATTTTTCCCGCCACCGAGGTCGGCGAAGATTTGATGGAAATCGAATTTTGACGCTGCCTGGTTCTCGGGCAACTCGTTTTACGCAGAGCTGTTCCCCACCGATGGGCCGTGCGCTCTAACGCACGCGCTGCAGCCGATCGCCGGATTGCTGCGGTTTGCGGTCGGCAACCAAGAAAACGCAGTTTCCTGCATTTTTCGTGGAAACATTTTTTGAACATTTCGATGTAAATCGTAACCAACTATGGTTACTAGGGTTGCGACGGTTCTTGGCGGCCTGCCGCACCCGCCGCCGGGCTCGGGCCAGCTTGACTGCCCAGTTTGCCTGGCGGACAATGCTACCGCGTTAGACGAGATACTGGCACGAGCTCCCTGCGCTGGCGCTGCAGGGAGCAATGTGAGTGTGCCAGCCTCCGATGGGTGTAGGACCAGGACCTAGCCTCGCTTTTATTTCGCAACGACGACGAACTTAAAGCGGTAAATCTTCGTAAAAAGATTTGATTGGCGTGGTTGGTCGGGAACATGGAATGACTCCCAGCACTGCAACGGAATCCCACCGACAACCAATTGAGCGCCCCCGCCTACGATTACCTACTGAATGACTAGCGAAGGGCTCTGCCAGGCCGCATGGATTGCGCCGACTGGAAGAGCGATTGTGACGTGAATCCTCCTGACAAGATTTTGCCTTCGCGGGACTCGTTCGCGCGCCGGCCGTCGGTCTGGGTGGAGCCCTGCGCACTCGATATGCCCGCATAGCGTTCATTGAAACAGAACAGAATTTGAGGCAAACCGGTCGGCAATGGGCTTTGGACGGCCCGCCGCCAAACAAGTTGGTTACCTGCGCGCCTGCGCGGGAGGGAGAGACCCATGAAGATGAATAAGGTGACCTCGGTGGAGGACTACAAGATCGTCAGTAGCTTTCAATCGCTGCGAAAGACGCTCTTGGACGACAACAAATTCGCGGATCGGCTGGAGAAGCCGTTGGCCTATTGGGCATTGCCCAACGATCGCCGGCTGCCGCTAGCCTTTCTGGGCCGCACGATCAAGGATCTGCTGGCCACGCCCTTTGAAGAATTGTCGGCCACGCCCGGCATCGGCCAGAAGAAGATCAGCTCGCTGGTAAAGCTGCTGTCGCGCGCCACCAAGGATCATCCGCCGGCGGTGCCCTTTGGCCTGAACGAAATCAACGAAGCCAAGAAGGCAACGATCGAAAAGCCGCGTCGGCAGGACGCCACCTTCGACCCAGCCATCGTCTCTGAGGCCCTTTGGGCCCAGTGGCAAGAGACTGTGATCGACCACGGCGTCGGCCGCGAGAAGTTGGGCCGCTTGGCGCCCACGCTGCAAGCGCTGCCCACGGTGATCTGGCACACGCCGCTTTCGTACTACGTCAATCGCACGGTCGCCGAGATTCGCCAGCTCAAGACCCACGGTGAGAAGCGGGTCCGCGTCGTGCTGGAAGTTTTTTACCTGGTGCACGAAATGCTCAGCAGTGCCACGACCGAGCAGCACCTGGCGCTGCGGATCGTGCCCAAGTTCATCCAGCCGTTGGAGGCCTGGCTGCAAGAAGCGCTCGAAGCGCCCACGCTGCCCACGGCCGACGAGGTGCGCGACAACCTGACCGTGCCGCTTTTGGACCAGGTGCTCATCGACGCCGGTCCGACCATCCACGAGTTGAGCGCCGGCCGGCTGGGCATCAGCGGCCCGCCGCAGAGCGTGCGACAGCAGGCCAAACGGATGAGCGTCACTCGGGCACGTGTCTATCAATTGCTGGAAGACTGCAGCCGCGTGTTGGAAGTCCGCTGGCCCGAGGGCAAGCAGCTCTTGGCTCAGCTCGACGCCCGTTACCAGGCCGAAGCCACCGACCAGGACGACCCGCGGTTGTTCCGCTCGACCTACGAGCTGTTCTTCCCCGGCAAGTACCAGATGAGCGACGAAGAGCCCGTGGCCGTGGGCGCCGCCGCCGAAGAATAGTCGCTGAGCAGTCGATGAAGTTGTCGCTCGCCCCGTGAACTATCTGACCGCGATCAAGTCGACGAGCGCCTAGCGCACGCCAGACCGTGATCGGGCGGCGTCGCTGGTGGTCGCCGGACGGTGCGAGCGATCGATGCGCACGCGATCGCTCGCCGGGCGCACGACGGGGTTGCCCTGTGAGAGCTGAGTCAGCTCGGCTTTGCGCCGGGCGTAGCTGCCCAGCTGGCAGCAAGCCAAGACCCGGCCGGCCAATTGGGTGACCATCCGCGGGCGGAACATCGCCGCCGCCAGCTCCAGCGCCACCAGGCCCGCGTGGCCCACCAGGTTTCGCCCTCGGCCGTCGACCGTCGGGTTGCGCCAGAACAGGCGCTCTTCGTGCAACGCGCGAGCAAACGGCGATTCGCCGCCGTCCACGTCTCCCGTGGCCACCACCCGCGACTGCGGCTCAACCGCCACGCTCAGTCCGGCGCTGCGCAGCGACAAGGCCAGGTCGACGTCGGCCTGGGCCGGACCCAGTTGCGGACAGAATCCGCCCACCAGCTCCAACGCTGCCTTGCGATAGAACGCGGCGAAGCCACAGGCGCCAACAATCGACGCCTGGTGTGCGGCCGTGAACTCGCTCTGTCCGCGCGCCACCAGCGTGCGGCGTCCGCTCAGCCGATATCCCAGGCCCGCGGCGTAGATGGGTCCGTGCGGCTCACCATCCATCACTAGCGGCGCCACCGCGGCGAGCTGTCGATCGCCAAATCGCTGCAAAGCGGGTGCAGTCCAACCCTCGGTCGCAACGCAACCGCTGGCGAGCAAGTGCACAAACGGCGAGCGCGCCGTGGCAAGCGCCTGGTTGATCGCTTCGACCGGGCCCGAACGCGGGGTCGCTTGCACGAAGCGGACCTCGTCGCCGAGCTGGTAAGGGTCGTGATACGGAGCGTTGAGCGCTACCAGCACTTCGCAGTCGGCAGGCCGGTTTTCCAACACGGAAACCAACGTCGCTTCGAGCGATTCAACGCTGCCTGCCGCACGAATAATGATCGCTAAGCGTGGCACGGAAGACCTCTTTTCGAGCCCAGGCCCGAGCGTCGCGATCGCACAGGGAATCATTCGCGGTAAATGGACCGCGCAAGCATGTTGTAGGCGTCAGCGTCGCTGTTCGGATTATTTCGGCAAGCGGAGGGGGGGAAGTTTATCGAACCCAGTCCAGATGGTCAGGATGGCGATGCCGCGCGATTTCGCGAGCCCGCTAGCGGCAGCAAAGCGGCGATTCCGCGCGCTAGCAATGACAGCACCCGCACTCCACGATGCGCCCGCCGAGTTCAGCTTCCGCGCGTGCTCTCTGCCCAGACCCTTGCTAGCTCGATGAGCATCTCGCTGGCCGCGACCATCTCTTCCAAGCAGGTCCACTCCAACACCGAGTGCGGATTGTGTTCGCCCGTCGACAGGTTCGGCGTGGGCAGGCCGAGCTCGGTAAATCGCGAGCCGTCGGTGCCGCCGCGAATGATGGTCCGTTTGGGCTGTCGCCCCAATCGCTCCAAAGCCTGGGTTGCAAACGCCACGGCGCGGGGCTCGCGCGCCAGGCCATCGGCCATGTTGCGATACTGGGGTGTGATCGCAACCTCGACCACCACGCCGGCAATTGCCTGCTCGGTTGCGCGGGCCGCTGCCTGCAACCGCTCGGCCTGGCGAGCCAGGTTGGCCGTGTCAAAATCGCGCAATAACACCCTCAGCGTCACGTCGCCCACGCCGCCGTCAACCGTGTAAGGATGCAAAAAGCCTTCGCGGTCGGCCGTGACTTCGGGCGCCAGCTCGTCGCGCGGCAGTCGGTCCACGAAATCGGCCGCCGCGCGAATGGCATTGACCATCCGCCCCTTGGCCACGGCCGGATGGATGTTCACGCCCCGCACCGTGACCGTGGCCAGGTCGGCCGAGAAAGTCTCGACGTCGATCTCGTCGGCGCCCTGGCCATCGAGCGTGTAACAGACCGTGGCGCCCAACTGATTCAGGTCGACATGGTCGACACCGTGACCGATCTCCTCGTCGCAAGTGAAGCAGATACGCAGCGGCCCGTGCGGTATCTCAGGATGCTCGACCAGTGTGGCCACGGTCTCCATGATAACGGCCAGGCCCGACTTATCGTCTGAGCCCAACAGGGTCGTGCCGTCGGTCGTGATCAGGGTGCGACCGGCGAGTTTGGCCAGCTCGGGGTTTTCGGCCACGCGGATCACCTTGTCAGCGGCCGCCGGCAACGGCAGGTCGCCGCCCGGATAGTTGCGCACGACCTGCGGTTGCACGCCGGCGCCGGTCGTCTCGGGCGAGGTGTCGACGTGGGCGTTCCAAGCCACCACCGGCACGTCGTGCGACACGGTCGACGGCAGCGTGGCCAGCACGATGCCCATGGGGGTTTGCAGCGCGTCGACCAGACCGAGCGCCAAGAGCTCGTCGCGAAGCAGTCGCCCCAGCTCCAACTGGCCGGGCGAGCTGGGATAGGTCGGCTGGTTCTCACGCGCCGTGGTGTCGACGCGCACGTATCGCAGAAATCGTTCCAACAACCGCTCGGAGTTTACCATGGTGCACCCAATACCTCTGACGCAATAACCGTGACGCTCATATCCAAGGCGGAACCAACCGAATTTTCACGATCAATTCGCGCAGGCACCATCTTCACGGATCTGCGACCGTTTTGGTAGGCTGTCGGCCAACCGCTGTGCGATCCCGCTTCTGGAGTGCTTTCATGGCCGACCCCACCGTGAGTTACCTGGCCTTCGACACCGAGACGGTGGCCGACGGAGAGCTGATCTCCAAGATTCGCTACGCGGGCGAAGGCCTGCAACCTCGCGCCGCGGTTGACCGCTACCGGCAGGAACTGCGCGACAAATACGACAGCGACTTTATTCCCTACACCTTTCAGGTGCCGATCGCGATCGCCGTGGGCAAGATCTCGGCCGACTATCGGCTGATCGACGTCACGGCGCTCGATGAGCCGGGATATCGGCCCCACGTGCTGACCGAGCATTTCTGGCGGGGCTGGGATCGCTATCGGCGGCCGACCCTAGTGAGCTTCAACGGCCGGACATTTGACATGCCGCTCTTGGAACTGGCCGCGTTTCGTTATGGGTTGAGCGTGCCCGGCTGGTTCAACGTGGGGGCCAAAAGTTTCGAGCAGTACCGCAACCGTTACAATCTGGACGCCCACCTGGACCTGCAAGAAATCCTGACGAACTTTGGCTCCAGCCGCTTCAACGGCGGCTTGAACCTGGCCACCAACCTGCTCGGCAAACCCGGCAAGATGGACGTGCAGGGTCACATGGTTCAGGACCTCTATGACCGGGGCGAGGTCGGCAAGATCAACGACTATTGCCGCTGCGATTTGCTGGATACGTATTTCGTGTTCTTGCGCACCCGGGTCTTGTTTGGCGAGATCACGCTGGACCACGAGCAGGGGCTGATCGCCGAGACCAAGACCTGGCTGATGAAGCGGGCCGACAAGACTCCGGCCTTCGCCTCGTATCTCGAGCGCTGGGGTGACTGGGTCAACCCCTGGAAGTGAGCGGCGACCCGGACTCGTCCAGCGGATAGGCGGGCTCGTCCAGCGGAAACACGTAACCCCGCACCGGCAATCCGGCCACGGCGTCCCCTTCGTAACAAAGCGTGATGGGCACGGCCACGGCCCAGATCGGTTCGTGGTGCGCGAGCATCGAGGAATTGAAGCCTTGCAAGAAGAGGGCGGCTTCCTCGGCGGTGCACAGCGCCTGATCCACCGGCTCCACGGCCGTGGCCCGCGGCGGAACCTGGTTCCACGCGGCAGGTCGCCAATCGGCATAGCTGGCGATCCAGAGACGAAACCGCTGGGCGCCAGGCGCCAGGCCATTCTGAAGGCCAACCGGCGCGAGGCTGCCATCGGGCGCGCGCCCGCCGCTTGAGGCGCCGTCGGCTGAGACGCTGTAAGCCATCGATCATCTCCTCTGGGCGTTTTAAATGCTGCGGCGGGTAAACAATTGCGGCATGGAATCAACTGGGGCGGGTGAGACGCACGCGTCCTTCGACCGGCCAGGCAATGGCGACGACCGGGCGTCCGGATGGCGCGTTGACTTCACCCAAGGCGCCAGGGGCGATTGCGACCGCTGGGCTCACCAAAAAATCGATTGACCTGGGCCTTGTCGGGTAGTATACATATGTCCATTATCGCGTCAAGCGCGAAATGTAGCCAGCCTGTTTGACGCGACGCGCGGAGTTATCCGTTGAGTTTGCTGCTTGAATCGCACGATCGTACACCACTAGCCTCCGACCGTTCCCGTACCATGCGCGACGTCGCTGCGAATCTCCGTCGGCTGATGGCTCGTTCCGGATTGACGCTGGAGCAAGTGGTCGAGGTGACGGGTCTGAGCGAACGCACGGTCAAATCGTTGTTGGCGGGGCGCAGCAAGCCCCATGCCCGCACGCTGCATCGGTTGGCGGCCGGCCTGGGTGTCGTGACCGACGAGTTGTTTCAGAACGCGTCGCTGTTGGCTCATCGCGTGTTCGACCGCCGCACGAATCCGGCGGTTGACGAAGTGATACAGGGTCATCCCGATTGGTTCGACGGCTGGACCCAGACCGACTTTGCCGAGCTGTACAGCCATTTTGGCACCGGAGGCGCGCTGACGGCGCCCGGCGCGACCAGCGTGGTGGTGGCCATGAACCGCAAACGCGAAGTCCACCGCAAGGTTGCACTGCTCTTGGAAAGCGGCCAGGGAGAGCTGCTCGTCGGATTTGTCGACCTACTTTACCAGAAGATCGTCGTCTCCGAGTGCTAGTGGCCGCGAGCAGTGACAACAGCTTGTCACTCGATCTGGCAAGTAGCGATTACCGTTTGCCACTGTCTGCTATCGTTTGGCACTGCCTGTCGCGCCGCCGACGCGAGAATCTTGGCCGTCACGTTAAGCTGTCAGGCAAAGTTGTCACGGTAAGCTGTCACGCGAATGGGCCTTGCCGGCCTGCCGCAGCACGTGTGAGAGCGCGTCGACGCTGGCCGGCTTGACTAGGTGCTGATTGAAACCCGAGTCAAAAGCCCGCTTGCGATCTTCATCCTGACCGTAGCCGGTCAGCGCGACCAGGAAGACTTGCGGCAGCTTGTCCCGCAGTCGGCGGGCAACCTCATAGCCGCTCATCTTCGGCATGGCAATGTCCAGGAAGACCACGTCGGGCCGTTGTTCGATGGCCCAGGCAATGCCACTCTCGGGGTCGGTCAGGGCAGTGGCGTCCTGCGAGAGCGCATTGAGCAGCAGGGCCAGCGTTTGAGCCGACGACTCGACGTCGTCAATGATCAGCACCCGCCGCCGCGGCAACGCGCCGGGGTCCTGCGTCGCCTCCGAGTGGACAGCTTCGGAACTCTGTTGGGCGGCCAGCGGCAACGACACGACAAATTCGCTCCCCTGCCCCGGCCCGTCGCTCTTGGCCTCGACGGTGCCGTCGTGCGCCGCGACAATTCGCTTCACCAGCGTCAGGCCGATTCCCAACCCGCCGTGCGACCGCTCCAACGTACGGTCGACCTGGCGAAACATCTCGAAGATTTCGTCGAGCATGTGCGCGGGAATGCCCGGTCCGTTGTCGCGCACACTGACGATGGCCGACCGATCGTCACAGCGTCCCGTGACCTGGATCGTGCCCGAGTTGTCGCTGTACTTGGCGGCGTTGTTCAAAATGTTTCCGAACACCTGCGTCAAACGCGCCACGTCGACGTCGACATAGATCGGCTCTGCCGGCAGATCGACCAGCAATTGATGCCCACGATCGTCCACGATCGGCTGGACGCTTTCGAGGGCGGCGCCGATCACGGTGGCCAGGTCGACTCGTTGCCGGCGAATCTGGATCTGTCCGCGCGAGATCCGCGAGACATCCAGCAGGTCGTCGACCAGTCGGGTCATCTGTTGGACCTGCCGCTGCACGATGCCGCGCAGCTTGACCAATTCCTCGCGATTATCCTCGACCAGCGGCCAGAGTTGCACGGCATTGCTGATGGGCGACAGCGGATTGCGCAGCTCGTGAGCCAACGTGGCCAGAAACTCGTCCTTTTGGCGGTCGGCCTCGGCCAGGGCGACGGCCTGCTCGCGGAGCTCATCCTCCTGCCGTTTTCGTTCGCGGATCTCGCGAAACACCAGGATCGCGCCGCGGACGCCGCCCGTCTTCGCGCGGATCGGGGCCGCGCTGTCGTCGATCGGCCATTCGACGCCGCTCTTGGAGAGCAGCACCGTGTGATTGGCCAGGCCGACGATGCGACCTTCGCGCAGCGCCCGCAATGCCGGGTTCTCCACGGGTTCGCGAGTATCCTCGTTGACGATATCGAACACCACGCTCAGCGATCGGCCCGCGGCGTCGGCATCGGTCCAGCCGGTGAGGTCGCGGGCGACGCCGTTGAGAAACGTCACGTTGCCTGCGGCATCGGTGGCGATCACACCGTCGCCGATGCTCGCCAGCGTGGCCTCGAGCAGCTCCTGCTTCTCGTACAACGAGTCGGCAAACTCGACGACCGTGTTTATGTGCTTGCGGAGCAGCGCCAGAAACGCCAGGATGCCCCCGCCCCCGACCAAGGCCGCCACGGCGATGGACACCAGCGCCGAGCGATAGGCCGTCTCGTCGGCCGCTTGCCGGGAGAGCAAGAGAGTGCGTTCTGAGTCTTTCATTTCCGCGATCAGGTCGCGAATCGTGCGCATCAGCTTCAGCCCGGCACCCTCGACGATGTGCTTTTTGGCCGACTCGAAGTCACCCTGTTTGCGGAGCTCGACGGTCTTGGCCAGGATCTCCAGCCGCGCGTCGATCGTCGTCCGCAGCAAAGCCACTCGCCCTTGCTGCTTGCTGTTGTCGGCGGTCAGCCGGGCCACCTGCTCCAATTCGGCCCGGTAGCGGGCCAGCGCCTCGGTGTAGGGACGGAGATACGTTTCCTCGCCGGTAATCAGATAGCCACGCTGCCCCGTCTCGGCGTCCTTGACCGTCGAGAACAACGACTCCAGGGCGTCCATCACTTCGTGGGTGTGCGCGACCTGGGCGGCGCTGTCATGCACGCGCCGCGTGTTTTGATAGGCCACGCCGGCATTGATCGCCAAGATCGCGGCGAGCAGGCCCATGCCAAGCGCAATCCAGAGTCGACCGGCCTTTCGCATGCAGGACTACTTGTCGTCGTTGGAGTTCGAGGGGTGAGAACACGCGATCGGTCGCACCGCCACCGTTTGGGGCGAGCGGCGATCTGGTCGGTGGTAGTCGTGTGGCGGGCGACGCCCATTCTAGCCGCTCGCCTGCCAGAGCGGGAGGAAGATCAAGTAGCAAGAAGTCTCGCCCGCCAGATTCGGATCGGTCGAGCGGTCGGCAACCTCGCCACCCGGCATGGTCGACAGTCGTCCAGACCGGTTGCGGGCAATTCAGCTCGATACGAGCAACTAGTGCGGCGGCAGCGCCTCGGCTGCGGATATCGGGGGAATGGTCGCCATTTGTCCGGTGTCGCGGGTAATCGTCAGCGTGTAGGTCACCATGTCCAGACAGTTCACGTCGACGCCGAACGGGTCCTCAGTCTCGACGCTCGCCTCTTCCATGCCGAACAGGCCCAGCGAGACGATCGCCATGACAACCGGCGACCACCACCCGCACTCGTCGCCAACGGCAAAGGGCAGCGTGACCAAATAGACCAGGATCAGTTGCTTGATCATTACGACATAGACAAACGGCAGCGGCGTCTTGCGAATCTTTTCGCAGGCGCCCTGGGAGTCGACCAGTTTGGAGAGTTGGTCCTCCATGTGCCGGACGATCTGCGAATCGATGTGCCCCTGGGCGTACTGGCGAGCGATCCAGTGGGAAATGGCCAGCGCCACGGCCGTGGGAGGATTTCCATAGCGCTCGGCCTGCCGCCGCAGGTCGTCGCTCAGGAAGACCTCGGTCTCTTCCATGTCCATGTTGCCCTGCAGCGAGCGACGCAGGCTGACGACGTAGCCCGCCACCAGGTCGGCCAGCTCCGCGCCCTCGGGCGTGTAGGTCACGCCGGCGCGAACCAGGTTGCGGCTGGAGTTGATGATTTGTCCCCAGGCCGACCGCCCTTCCCAATAGCGATTGTTCGAGGCGTTCATGCGAAAGACGATCAGGAACCCCAGCAGGGATCCCAACACGGCATGTTCGCGCGGGTCGAGCCCGAAGAAGTCGGTGATTTTTGCCCAGCCGGCCAACATGGCCAGCTCGTAGATGGTCTGAATGACCAGCGCATAGAGCGTCAGGGCCAGCACGCGTCGCCAGGCATAGCGCAGTGCGGTGCCGGTGTACGAGAACACCGCACGTAGCCAATCTTTGCGGTCGTATTCGATCATGCGCGGGACAGGCCAATCGCCGTGGTGCGGTTCCCACGATGTTAACCTCAGCCTGCCATGCCACGCAATGCTGCGCGGCCCAATTCCCCGCGACGGGTCCTGCGAACCTACCCGGACGGCACGGCGTGCTCGTGGCAATCCGGCCCGCATACTTTCACCCCGGCAACCCGGCCCGAGAGTTGGCATTGCCCGTGTATGGCGCAGGCAAAGACCTTTACCAGCACGTTCCCGCGACATGTGGAGCAACGTTCACTTCGCACCACCTCCCCGCGGTGCAGGCACTGTCGATAGTCGACGAGCGCAGCGGACGCAGCCGGGAGGCCGCCGGCAATGGGCGTCGGCGGAACGACAGTGCCCAAGCTGGTGGCAGGCTCGCCTGCCCCGCCGGTGCGGGTTTGGCAGGGGCGAAAGACCCGCTCAAGCCGCCCGCCAATCGCCGCCAGCTCGCTCGCGCTGATCGCGAACGAGCCGGCGAACGGCACGCCGCACGCGGCACAAGTGATCGCGCCATTGATAACTTCAACCTTGCAGAGCTTCATCGGATCGTGGTCACCTTGAAGTGTGTGCCAGCGCCGGCAATGCAACTGATGCCGTTATTCGTGTTGGTCAGCTCCACGTCGACCAAATCCTCTAAGCACACGTAGGGCGGCGTTGAAAAGTCGTTGTATTGCCATTCGAGTTGAAATGCCGTGGTGGGGTCACCCGAGAAGCCGGCACTGACGTAGTTCGTGCCGATGCTGACGCCCAGAAAATATATCCCGTTGGTGCAGCTCGCCGCGTCATTGGCCGGGAGCTGTATCCCGTAGTACGCTTGCCCGCTCCCGCTGCGCGTGATGACGTACCTCGGCATCAGGAAGTAGATGCCGTTGTTGGTCCACGTCTTGCCATTGGGGTTGGCGATGGCATAGCCTGCCTCGCCCCAACGGCCGTTGTCGTACCACAGGATCTCTTCGGTGCTGAACATGGGTGCGTCGGTCGTCATGAGGTTCTCCCTTCCGATATCGTGGGGTCTGTGTTGCCTGAGAGCAGTTGATCTTTGACGCTTTCGGCGATCTTCAAATAAGGCACCGCGCCGGGAAACCTTTCGCCGACATGGGCATGGGCCGAAGCCCAGGCCTTGTCGAGCGCCGAGATTTCGTAGGGCACGAAGCGGTTATGGTGCCGCTCGACGACCGCCGGCTGCGCGGGCTCTGCGGGCGTGGCGGGTTGTAAGCCCTCCGCTGGCGTCGCGCTCGGCGAGTCGCCAGCCGGCTGCTGACGATTGGCCTGCAACCGCTCCAGCTCCGCCCGCAATCGTTTCTTGCCGCGACGCATCACCAGGTACACCGCTGCGCCGGCCGCCACGCCGGCGATTCCACCCGGCACACCCAGCGAGACCAACAGCGCCGCGACGTGCGCCGTGCCCCAGGCGCCGGCCGCTTCGCCGATCGGCCCCAGCGCGTCGGCGCCCGGCGGCAGGTCGACCTGCGGCGGCGTGGGCAAACCGCCGGCCGCTTTGTCTCGCAGAATTTCGTGAACCTTGCCCAGCCCATCGGCCAACGCGTCGAGTTTGCCACCCGTGGCCTGCCAGGCGTCGTGCAACCGTCCCACCAGTCGTTCGAGCTTTTCCAGTCGCTCGCCGACCGCGGGACCCGGGGGAACATTCGGCGGACCCGCGGGCACGGTTGGCGCGGCGTCGCCCTGCGCCGGCGGCGCAGCGTTGGGTGGACCCGCAATGGTTGGCGGTGCCGGCGCGGGAGTGAGCGGTTGGGTCTGAGGAGAACGGAATCGCGCCGAGAGGCCTTCGAGAAACTGCCGCACGCGGCCGCAGTAGGTGCCGTCGACCACGCGGCCGTTGGTGCCAAACAACACCGCGACCAGTTGCTGCCGCCGGTTGAAGACCGGTCCTCCCGAGTCGCCGCTGCGCGCCGCGCCGCTCAGCTCCAGCACTTCGGCGCCCCGCGCGCCGGCGAGCGAGACATAACCCAAGGCCTGACCCCGATTGCACCACAACCGGCCGTCGCCGCCATAACCGCACGACACCAGCGGGTCACCCCGCTGCGGAAAGTCCGATGCCAGCTCGACCGGCCGCACGTCCGGCGCGGCGATGGCCAGTGCCGCCAAGTCGGCGGCGGCGTCCTGCTTGAGCACGTCGGCCGTGAACGCGCGACCCGAGGCAAACGTGACCGTCACGGTGCCAACCCGCTCTCGAAACAAATGCGCGCAGGTAACGACCAGACCGCGATTGGCCTCGACGTCGACCAAGGTGCCGGTGCCCAGCGTGCGACCGGCGGCACTTGAGTTCTCGACCCGCACGATCGCCGCGGCATGGGGCGGCGACACGTTGGCCTCGGCCGGTCGCGGCGCCACGGGCACAATCACCGTGGGACATTGACCATCCGCACAACCGGGCGGGGCGAGAACCTGACCGAGGGCTGCTGCGCCCAGTGCGATCATCAGCGATAGGGATAGCATGAGGTGTAACATCGATGAAGCGTTGTTTGAGGAGGTCTCAGGCGGAAGGTGTTTAGGGCGTCAGCGTGAACAGGTAGGCATAGAACGGACTGCGCGCGAGGTCGGCTGGCAGCGTCATGCGATCGGCCAGGTGGGCCACGGGGTCGACGCCGCCGCCGATGCGGTCGCTCATCGCACAGGCCTGGCTGCAAAACGGCGGGCGGCGGTCGTGCTCGGTGTCGCGCAGATCAGCCCGCACCAACAACCGCACGCCCGGCAGGTGCAACAGGGACGCGGCCAGCACGCCGGCATAGCCATATCCGCAACCGGCGAGCCGCCGCATGGTGCGCGTGGCGCTAGTGCGGTCATACTCGGGCCAGCGACCGCAGGGGTTGGCCTGATACACGTCGATGCGGCCCGGATATTTGCGCACCTGGCTCGACAAGGTCACCGCGCGGCCGCCGTGCCACTCGCGGATCTCCAGGCAAAACAGGTCCTCGTCCCACCAGGCCGCTTTGGCGGCGTGCGAATGCTCGCCGCGACCGGCGATCGAGATCAAACCCCGCCGGCGAAACAACAACAAGTCGCCGTCGGAGACCTGATGCCGTGCCTGGCGATAGGGAACGTAGTTCAGCTTGGACTGGGTCAGGTTGGACTGATTCATTTTCCGCTACCAACAAAAAAAGAGCCCATTGCCGGCAACGATTGCCGGCAATGGGCTCTTTGGATACCTGCTATTCACTCAGGCCCCGCGAATACCCCTCGCGATGAATGGCAACTTAGCAGAAACGCTGGCCTGGTTTCAATTCGATTTTCCGGCCGCGCTGAAAAACCGCAATCGACGCGAACCTTAGCGCGACCCTGCCGCATCGACGAGCTGCTGCAATGCGTCGACCGTGCGGCGCAGCTCGTCGGTCAGGGCGCCAGGCCGCGCGCGGGAAAGAATGTCGGCGACCTCGCGATAGTACCAGAGCGTCCCCTCGCGACCGCCAGAGAAACGGTCCCAGAGCGATTCGCCCAGCGTGCGATAGTCGAGCAGGATCGAGCGGGCGTTGTGCAGCTTGTCGGCCGCCGCGACCAGGTGCACCGCAGGGTCGGCCGCGAACAGCTGCGCCAGGTAGGCTTCCTTGCGCGCCCGCCAGGGAGGCTTGGGGATCGTGTCGGCGTCAGTGCAACCTGCGACGATCTCGGCCACGCGAGGACCGAATCGGCGAAGGATTTCTCCACGGATCGGCTCGCCCCCCTGGTCCTCCACGGCGTCGTGCAGCAAGGCCGCGATCGCCTCGTCCTCGCCGCCGCCATGTTCCAACACGGTCGCGGTGACGGCCAGCAAGTGCGCCACATAGGGCGTGTCCGACCCCTTGCGCCGTTGGGCGGCGTGCAGTTGGGCGGCGTACGCAAAGGCTTCGGAGAATCGGGCGCTGGAGGCCATCAGAGGATTTTGCGGTCTACTGGGCGACAAACGGGCTACCGGGCATTGAACGGGCGAGTCGCGATGCGGCCGCCCTGCCCGCCTTCGTATAGGTTGAACTCGGCCCAGACCGGCATATGATCCGATATTTTCAGCGCCTCGTCGACCGTCAGGTTGAACTCGCGGATCATGTCAAACACGCCCCAGCGGCCGGTGTACTCAGTCGTGGCGACCTGCGAGAAGACGATGTTGTCATACAACTTCGTGCCGCGAGTATTCGTGGCCACGCCCGACACGGCCCAGTGGATGGCCGGCAACTGACCCAGGCGGCCGAGGTGATGGTCGTCGACGTTCAGATCGCCCAGCAAGATGACGTCGTCCTCCTGCCGGCCATCGTCGCGCACGGCGCGAAACACCTCGGCCAGCGCGTCCAACTCGCGGCCGGTCTCGTCCGGGTCGGTGTGAATGTCGACCAGCGAGAACGTGAAGGCCTGTTCTGGCGGAGGTCCGCGGACGCGAAACCAGCCGACCAGCGGCTCGCGGTGCAGCAGGTCGTCGGGGTCGCTCACGGTATACAGCGCGCTGCGGTCGACCTCGATCGAAGCTGTGTCGAAGATGAAGGCGTATTGCTCTTTGCTGGTCGTGCGGCCCAGCCGCGGTCCGATCACAAAGTCGTAGTGACGGCCATTGGAGTTGAGCACGTCGACGAACTGCGACAGGAATTCGTGCTCCGAGCGGATCTCTTGCACGGCGATCACGTCGAAATGCCTGAGGATCTCCACCAGCAGCGAACGGACGCGAGGTTCAGAGACCTTCTTCTGCCCGAACACCTGGATATTGAACGTGGCCACGCGGATCGTGCCCGCCGTGCGCTCGACCTGCGGCAACACCGCGCCAGGCTCGGTGGCGTCTGGAGCGGTCTGGCCGCGCGGTGTGATGGCCACTCCCTCCAGACCGCGGATCTGGTACTTCTGCAAGAAGGCCCAGCCACCGCCGCAGAGACTCACGAGCAATACGATGAGCGAAAATCGGCGCATAGGCCCCTCCATGGGCAAGCACGAACGTGAAGACCGCGGACTTCATGTCGCGCGGTCAACAACCTGGCGATTTTGGGCTGCGTAGGATAGCGAAACGCCGCAGCCGCCTCTAGGTCAATTCAGCGATGACCAAATAAGGTGTCTGACACCTTTTCTGGCGACTGCTAGCTAGCGGGTCGCTTCGCGGACCAGATGGCGGAGCTCCGGCACGATGATCCGCTCTGTCGCCAGCCGCACCGCTGCGGGCGAGCCGGGCATCGAAAGCACCACGGTCCGGCCGACCAGGCCTCCCACCGCGCGGCTCAGCAGGGCCGCCGGCCCAATCTCTTGATAGCTGAGCATGCGAAACAGCTCGCCGTAGCCCGGCAACTGTTTGGTGAACAAGCCGCTCAAGGTCTCAAAGGTTTGATCCCGGCTGCTTAGCCCCGTGCCGCCGGTGAGCAGCACGGCCGCGACCTGCGGGTCGTCGCGAAACCGCTCGACCAGCACCCGCATCTTCGTGGGGTCGTCGGCGATGATCTCGCGGGCCGCCACGCGAAAGCCGGCTGCCGCGATCAGCTCACAGAGCAGTTGCCCACCGGTGTCGGTCTCGAGCGTCCGCGTGTCGCTGACCGTAATCACGGCGCAGGCGACGTCCTGGGGCGACGTGGCGTGATGCTCGGCAACGACCTGGCTCATGGACGCGGGCTCTGGCTGAGGCAAAAAACGGGCAACATTCCCGGCGAAAACGGGGTCAAATTCGCCGTATTCGCCGCCGCCTAGTATACTGGATCCATGGGCGACGCGCCTGTGCTGCCCCCGTTCCCCCGTCCGAGAGCGAAGTCGTGCCACGGTCCCGTTCAGCACTGATCCTGATCGCCGCCCTGCTGGTCGTCACGGCGTTTGCCGCGCCGGCCGCAGCCGAGGTGTTTCATCTGCACTCGGGCGGCACGGTTCACGGCGAGCTGGTCAACCGCGACCAGTCGCCCCGCAAACAATATGTGGTGAAGACTGCCTCGGGCGGCGAAGTGACGATCCCCGCCGACCAGGTTAAGAAGGTCGCCCGGCAGAATCCGGCCGAAGTGAAGTACGACCAGATTCGTTCGACGTATCCCGACACGGTCGACGGCCAATGGAAACTGGCCGAATGGTGCCGCCAGAACAAGCTCATTAAGGCTCGGCACGCGCATCTGGAACGAATCATCGAGCTCGACCCCAACCATGCCGAGGCTCGCCACGGCCTGGGCTACAGCCAGATCCAGGGACGTTGGGTCACGCAAGAAACCTTGATGACCGAAAACGGATACGTGCGCTATAAGGGCGCCTGGCTGCTGCCCCAGGAGATCGAGCTCAAGGAGCAGGAGGAGAAAGAGAAGCACGCCCAGTTGCAATGGAGAAGCAAGCTCAAGCGCTGGCACGGTTGGCTGAGCACTGACAAGGCCGCCGAGGCAATCGCCAGCATCAAGGCCATCGACGACCCCTACGCATCAGGAGCGCTGGCCCAGCATCTGAACAATCCCAAGGAGCAGGCCGCGCCGGCTGTGCGACTGCTATACGTCGAAGCCTTGGGCCGATTGCAGGCCGCTGCGGGCATGGATGCGTTGGTGACCGCGTCGCTCTACGATGCGGACAATGAAGTGCGGCTGTCGAGCCTGGAACAGATCGTTGACAAAAAATATATGCCCGCGGTGCCGCAATACGTCAAAGCCCTGAAGAGCAAGGATAACGCGATCATCAATCGGGCCGCGATTGGCCTGGGTCGCATGAAAGACCAATCGGCGGTCGTGCCATTGATCGATGCCCTGGTCACCGTGCATACCTTTCAGGTGCAAAAAGGTGGCGGGCCGGGCCAGATGAACTCCTCGTTCAATACCACGCCCGGCGCGGGTGGCGGCGGTGGCGGCGGATTCACCTTTGGCGGCAGCAACGTCGAAACCGTCAAGCAGGAATTGCAGAACTCCGAAGTGCTGCAAGCGCTGGTGGACCTGACCGGCACCAGCTTCAATTTTGAGAAGACCACTTGGAAGAAGTGGTACGCGGCGCAAAAGAAGCCCGCCACGCTCGACGCCCGCCGCGACGGCGCTTCGCAGTAAACTGCGGGCCAACTCAATAAGCACGGCCCGCTCACGACCCTCGACAGGACGTCCTTTCATGAGCAAACCCACGGTCGCCATTCTGGGCGCCAGCGCCGATCACACCAAGTTTGGCAACAAGTCGCTCCGAGCGCATCTTCACGCCGGCTATGAGGTCTTTGCTGTGAATCCCAAAGGGGGCACCATCGAAGGGCTGCCGGTCTACACATCGCTGGCCGAAGTGCCGGTGGATCACTTGGACCGGGTCAGCGTCTACCTGCCGCCAGCCGTGGGTCTGAGCGTGCTCGGCGAAATCGCGGCCAAGGGGGCCGGCGAGGTCTGGTTCAATCCCGGCAGCGACAGTCCGGAGATCCTGGCCGAAGCAAAGCGGCTGGGTCTGCGCGCGGTGGCCGATTGCAGCATCGTGGACCTGGGCTTGAGCCCGGGGCAGTTTCCCTGAGCGCGCTTGCCCCTGCGTCATTGTCTATGGCCAGGGGCAATATCTGTAGCCGGGGTCTGTGACCCCGGAGCCCCGCGACAGATTCTCGAAGTCGCACGCCCGAAGCGCGAGCGTGGGAACCCTGCCAAGGGAAGATCGACTCCGCGATTCCCTGGCTCGCGATTCGGACCGGTGTTGTACGAATGACCCGCGGCAGGAGACCGGCCTCGCAGAGGTCGGCTACAGAATACGAACCGCTAAGCCGCCTTTTCGGCGCCGGTCAGATTGGCGCGGCGGCGCGGAAACCATCCTTCGCCCAACACGCTCAGGGCCACGCGGTCTTCCAAGTTGGGGCGGAAGATCGTCAACAACGTCAGCGGCAGGAACCAGGCCATGTACAATCCGCCGCCGTGCGGATGCCAGAATTGCGTGGCCACCATCACCGCGGCCGAGCAGCTCATCAGCGTGCCCAGGTTCTTCTGCGCCGGCCACAATGCCAGGCTGATGCAAAATGCCAGCAGCGCGACCAGCACCGGGTAGCGGTAAACCCGGTCGATGATGTCGAAGCTCCAGAAGCCCTCGATGTCGGATGGCGACAGACTGGTCCAGCCGAACATCTGCTGCACCTGGGCGCCAAAACCTGCCAGGCTGTCGGAGGTAAACGCCAAGGATGCCACCAGCAGAGCCAGCGTGGTCACCACGCCCAGGCTGAACCGCAACAGCCCCCGCTGCCAGTAAAAGCCCAACCACAAGGGCAGCAGGAACACGGGGTAATAGATCACGCCGATCGCCAGCCCGATGAACATGCCGGAGACCAACGGCCGGCGATAGGCCTCGACCGCCCAAACCAGCAGCGCCGCGGGCAGCACGTGGTCTACCCGGCCGGTTAGTTGGGCCGTGTAGGGCAACAAGAGATACAACGTGGCGGCGGCGATGCCGGCGCGGATATTGTCAAAGTGCCGATAACCGATCAGGACCATGCCGATCACGATGGCCAGGTGCGACAAGATGGCCATGGTCCGCGCCGTGGCGCGGCGGCGAACGTCCTGCCCCAGGTCTCGCTCCTGCGGGGTCTGCCGGGCCGCGTCCTCGATCGACAGCAATTGGGTGCTGATGCTGGGCAACAGGTGCAACAGCGGGTAGCCGGGGCCGTGCGTTGCCAGGCTGGTGTCCTCGGGCTCGGTGGTCTGCAGCGCGCGAAATTGCTCGGCCCCTTTGGCCCCAGCCAGGTCGTCGGGCCGCAGTTGGCTGTTAACCACGTTGGCCATCAGAAACACGAACAGCGAAATGCCCAAGAAGGTCATTCCGCCCACCGACAGGTTCGGTTCCAAGAGCGGCCGGCGGACCATCATCGGGTCCAGGAGCAGGCGGATCATGAAGATCCCGGCGGTGGCAAACAGCCACAGGTAGCCGACCTGCTCGATGGCCGGATTCTCGCGGGTCAGGCCGTATTCAACCACCAGCAAGCCCGGGGCCAACAGCACCAGGAAGATCAAGTCCAGGTTGCGCACGCTCCAGACGCGGCTGAACTTGAAGAACAAGGCAATCATCAACAACGACGAGAGGTAGACCCAAGTCGTCGGGTTGACCTTGTGATACTCAAACAGAAATTCGCTCATGCGTTTACGCGCTGCCGTATAAGCGTGCAGGTCGAAACCCCGCCGCCACGAGCCGGCGCCTCTTCCGGCACACTGTCCGACCAAAAAATTCCGCGTGCACCGATCCCTGGCGCAACTCGTAGGATAAGCGATTGGAGCCGATTTGCAAGACGCGCAACCGCAATCGTGGCGGGCATTTCCGGCGAATGGCCGCGCGTTTCGCGGACTTTTCCCAAAAAATCCGCCCGCGGCCTACTGCTCGAGCCCCCTGCCGCTCGAGCCCCCTACTGCTCCAATCGCCTACTGCTCGAGTCGCTGTCGGGCCTCGTCGGCCCAGGGGCTTGCGGGGCTCAGCCTGAGATAGGCGGTCCAGTGAGGCACCGCCTCGTCACCGTGACCGTTGTCGTCCAAAAGGCGAGCCAGGTGATAGTGCACGTCGGCGTAGTCGTCGTGATAGATCAGCGCGCCTTGAAAGGCCGCGATCGCCAGCTCGGGCTCGCCCAGCTCTGCCAGCACGCAACCCAAGTTGGCCCGGGCCTCGACGTAGTCCTCGTCCAGCTCGATGGCCATGTAGTACCGCTCGCGGGCGGCGCACAGGTCCTGCATCTGATAGAGCAGCTCGGCCAATAGAAAACAGATCTCTGCCGAAGGTCCGCCGGCGGCCATCGCCGCGCGGTAGGTCTCGGCCGCCGCATCCAGCCGGCCCTCGTCTTCAAACTGGCCGGCCAGTTGCACGATCTCGGCCGGGCTGCGGGGCAGACCTCGGGGCACTCCTTCTGCGAAGGTCAGAATGTCCGAGGGCAGCGCCACATCGGCCAATTCGGTCACGATCGATCCGGCCTGCTCGCCGCCAAAGTCAAAGTGCAACTGGCCGCCCGGCTCCAGCAGCTCGTCTCCCTGCCGCACCAGCAGTTGCTTGCCCTGCACGATGATTGATAGTTGGGCCAGCGGTCGTTTGACGTCGGGCAAGTAGCGAGCCAACTCCGCTAGTTTGCGCTCGATCTCGGCCGCCGACATGCCCGCAGCCAGCAGCTCGGTCAGGCGCCGCGCGGTGGCGACCTCTTGAAAGTCGAAATAAGGCAGCCGCCGGACCTCGCGTACCGGCACGATCCAGCCGCGGCGTTGCCAACGGCGAATGGCCGAAACCCGCACGCCCAGCAACCGGGCCAGCATGGCCGGTGTGTGCAGGCAGTGCAGATGCTGCTCACGGTCGACCAAGCCCAGCCGCTGCCAGAGCTGGGTCTCGCTGATGACCTCCAGCGTGCCACGGTCAGCCGCTGCCCGGACCGCCGCGTCGAACGATTCTTCCAAAGGCGCATCGACCGGCGGCAATGCCTCTTCGCCCACCACGACCAGCGTGGCCGAGCCGTCGGGCCGGTCGAGCACCGTCGCCCCCTGTTGCCGTACCAGTTGCTGCGCGTCGCGCTTGGACATGCCGGCCAACTTGCCGACCAGGGCCACGCGTTCGCCGGCCAGCAGCTCGCCCGGTGGGCATTCAGAGGCGGTCGTCATCCTCGAGCTCCGTCCCGCAGGCGGCAAATAGGGGGCAAGATATCACCGAGCAGCACCGTCTCTCGGCAACCGAAGTTGTAGTCTGTCAAAGCGGGTGCAAGGTGTCAAACCACTGCGCACCGCGGGGACGACCGTCAGCCGCGAATCGGCTTGGCAGGCGCAAAAATAAAGAGACGCCGACCTGTTTTGGCCGGCGTCCCCCGTTCAACTTTCGAATTTCTGCCAGGTCGACAGAGCGATTTACGCTTCGCTGTCGTTGGCCGCGGGCTGCGGATCCTTCAGATCGTCGACCGGGCCCACCTTCTCCTGCGGGTCCAGCGACGGCTTCGGAGTCGTGGTGTCCTGCGGCGCGGCGGCGCCGTTGCCGTTCGGCTTGGCCGGGGTCGGAGCAAAGGTCGTCGTCGGAGCGGCAGCCGACGGAGCCGGAACCGGGTTCGACGGTCCGACGCTCGGCGCCACGGGCATCGTCGGGGCAATCGTCACGCCCACGCTCGAGCCGCAGCAGGTCGGGGCACAGGGGTCTTCCACCGGCACCCGCATGACCACCACGCGCGGCACTTGCTGCGTGTACACCACCGGCACGCGCTTCTCGACGATCCGCGGGATGCGGACGGTCTGCTGCACGGCCTCCATCCTGCACACCTGCACCGGCGTCTGCTCGACCTTCTCTTCGGTAACCATCCGGCAGGTCGTCACGGGAATGCGGCGAACCACTTCCTCCTCGACCATTTTGCAGACCTGAACTTGCGTCTGCTGCGGCACCCGCTCCACGACCTGCTTGAAAGTCGTGACCGGCACCTTACGAACTTGTTCTTCCTGCACCACGCGGCAGACCTGCACCGGCACCTTGCGGACGACTTCCTCGTCGATCAGTCGCGGCACCTGCACCGGAACCTTGCGGGTCACGATCTTCTGCACGTAGTTGGTTTGCGGAATTTGCTGCGCCACGACGTTGGGCTGCCAGACGCGGAACGTCTCGACCCGCGCGGGGCACTGCTGCGGAACCCAGGCCAGGCCCGATCGCTGAAACACGGGGGCGCCCGTGGCCGGGTCGATCCCCTCGGCACGCGGCAGCCAACGCAAACGCGTGCTGCTGGGGCCGGGCGTGACGACCTGTTGATCGATGAAGCCGCCCTGGTCGACATAGTTGGTGCGATAAGTCGTGACCGGCTCCATCACGGCCATGGCCTCTTCACGCTCAGCGGTTTCCATCACCTGCCGGCGAACGATCGTGCGCTCCTCACGCTCCTGCGTTTCCATCACCTGGCGATTAACGACAAATCGTTCTTCGCGTTCGCTGGTTTCAGGAATCTGGCGGACGACGTCATAGCTGGTATCACGAACCTGGGTTTCCCACACCGGCTTCATGACCTTATAGCGCTCTTCACGCTCGCTGGTCTCGGTCACTGGCCGCGCGACCAGGTAACGACGTTCACGCATCTCGGTCTCGTAGACCGGGCGATAGGTCGTCTGCTGTTGTTCGTCATAGACCGTCTCGGTTTCCAGCCGAAAGGCCGTCACTTGCTGCTGGTCGTACACGGTCTGGTAGACCAGGCGATAGGTCTGGCAAGCCTCCTGCGCCAGCGCACCGGTGGTTAACGTGATGCCGGTCAGAAATGCACAAGCTCGGAACATGTCCATTCACTCCGCTCGATTGTCGAGCCGCTCAGGAGGTCGATTGGGGATTACTTTTTCTCAAGTTTTAAGCAAACGGCGCGCCATGTGTGGTGCGCGTGGCTCACTTTAGAGCATGGCGGACGAACCCGGGCTCGGCAAACAAAATGCCGCGCCCCGCTCGCCAGCTTCCGCGAGAAGTATTGCTTGCAGAATGACTTGGGGCGGAAAAAAATTTCTGAAGTTTCGTCCAAGTTACGACCGAACCGAAGATCCGGGTCCGTCGCGCAAAGCATTGCCAAATAAAGCCTTAGAAATCGCCGCTTACCCAACCGTTAAGGTCTAACATGCGCAATCGGCGTCCGCCGCACGCGACTGCTGGCAAGACATCAGCGCTCGCAGACGTGAGGACGAGCGTGACTTCTGCGAGGCACTGCGTACGACGCGCGTAGCAATTTTTACAATCGCAGGGACTGGCGCTAGAGTGCCGCGAGCGCGGTCATTTCGACGGCTGAGCGCCGCGATCTTGCAACTGGCGCAACGTCGTCGTTGCCTCCATCCGGACGTCGGTCGCGGACGTCGAGTCGCGCAGCTTCTCGATCGTCGCCGGCAACGTGCCCAGGTCGGCCGCCGGATTCTTCTCGGCGAGTTGCTGCACGGCCCGCAAAGCATTGCCCGAGATCACCACTCGTTTGCGCGGGCGCATGTCTTCCTGCTTTTCGGTCTCGATGCCGGCCTGCTCGCTGGGGTCGAGCATCTCGTCGAGCACCGGCACGGCGGCGGCATCGCCGTGCTGAGCCAGGCGCAGCGCGGCGTTGAAGCGGACGTCGGCGTTCGAGTCGACAAGCATCCCGCGCAAGCGATCGAGATACTTCTCGCCGCCGATCACGCCGAGAGCGACCGCCGCGGTCGAGCGGGTGCGCGGGTCAGCGTCTTTGGCGGCGGCGAACAGCACTTCGCTGAGCTGCTCGTTGTCGGCAAACGCCTTGTCACCCGGCGGCAGGTTGTCTGCCAACAGTGCGATCCCTTCGATCGCCGCGCGGCGCACGTCCGACTCGACCTCGTCGCGCTGGGTGCCGGCCGCCTTGATGAGCGTCGGCAAGCCGTCGGCCACTTGAAACTGACCCAGTGCGCGGCTGAGGTAGATTCGCAACGTGATCGGCCGCTCGTCGAGGCTGCCGGCGTCGATCTCTTTGTCCAGAATGTCGGCCAGTTTCTCGGCCAGTTGATGATCGGCCGCGAGTTCCGGCTTCTGCGAACCTCGTTCGGCGTTCAGGGCGTTGGCCAGGTTGACCGCGGCTTGCCAGCGGGCCTCGTTGTTGCGCTGCAGATCGCGCACAAACGCGTCACGGTCGTTCCCCTTGTGAGCCAGCCAGTTGAACATCAGCCAGATCATCACCACGACCACGACGATCACGCCGGGCACGATGAACAACTGCAAGATAAAGCCCGCGCTGGGGGGCTCGACGGGGGGCAGCGCATCGTCGGGCGAGAATCGCTCAGACGAGGGCGGAGACGAGGACATGGCTGGCACTCGGGCGAGGGATGAAGGATAAAGTAAGTGTAGGTGGACGCGTCTGGGCGTCAACCGCCGTGGGCGTTTCGGCCCATCGGACCCCTTTTTTGCCGCACCTTTCGTCGCATGCACCTGGTCGACCTGACACTCGCCACGCCCGCAGGGAATTTGGCGCTCGACGAAGCTCTGCTGGAAGCGTCCGAACAATCGGCCGCGCCGCGCGAAGTGCTGCGGCTGTGGGAGTCGCCGGTGCCAATCGTCGTGGTCGGTCGCAGCTCGCAGGTGGAATTGGAAGTCGATCTGGAATATTGCCGCGCGCAGGGCATCGCGGTCTTGCGCCGCACCAGCGGCGGCGCAGCCATCGTCGCCGGACCAGGTTCGCTAATGTACGCAGCGGTGCTCAGCTACGACCTCAGACCCGAGCTTCGCTCGCTCGACCAAGCGCATCGTTTCGTGCTCGAAACGACGCTGAGTGCGTTGGCGCAAATCGCGCCCGGCGCCCGTCGCCGCGGCACGAGCGACCTGGCGCTGGGCGAGCTGAAGTTTTCGGGCAACAGCGTCCGCTGCAAACGGCGGCATCTGCTCTATCACGGCACGCTGCTGTACGACTTCGACCTGCCGCTAGTGGCTCGTTGCCTGAAGATGCCGCCCCGGCAGCCCGACTATCGGCACGGTCGCGCGCACGGCGAGTTCATCACGAACCTCTCGACCACTGCCGCCGAACTTCGCCGCGCGCTCCTCGCGAAGTGGAATGCGCGAGGCGACACAATCGCCTGGCAGAGTGCCGAGGTCGACCGCCTGGTTAGCGAGCGTTATGGCCGCGAAGAATGGACCATGCAGCGCTAGTGACTGCTACGGCGCTCAGACCAGGCCCCACTTCTTTCGCAGGTACCACTCGCCGCTGATCAGGCCGATGAACAGCAGAAAGAACGGCCAGGTATCCCAGGGAGTGTGCTTCACTTGCGTGGCAACCTCCAGGTCCAGGGGCTCATTCCTCATCCGCTCAAGCAGGTCTGGCAATTCCTCCGGAGCCAGCGAGACCCCGCCGACGCTCTTGGTCATGGCCGACAGGCTGGCCAGCAACGTCGGGTCGGCCACGGCGTTGTCCAACTCCAGGTCTTGCTCGAAGACCAGGAACCGTGACTTCGCTTCGCCCAGCGCCGCGGTCTTGTCGCGCGCGGTGACGCGGATCGTGTAGTCGCCTGCCGCCTGGCCGCCGGCAAACGTGCCCGAGACCTGGTCTGCCTGCCGCACCAGGTTCACCTTCTGGGTCGACTTGTCGGGAAGCACGACCTCGGCGGTAAATTGAGCATCGGCCACTGGATCACCGCTGGGCGATCGCGCGCCGGCCGTGAATTCCACGCGCTCGCCGGGCGCAAATCGGCGCTGCGCGAGCTTGACCCATACGGCGCCGTCGGACGTTTCGTCCTTGCGTGCCAGCCACAGGATCACTTGCCGCCAGAATCGTTTGTGCTGCGACTCAAAACCTTCCATCCACCAATGCCAGGTCGAATCGCCGGCAAACGCCATCACTCGGCCGCCCGCGTCCTGCACGACCAATAGCGGCTTGCCGTCGGGCGTCTCGGCCAGCACCTGGGCACTGGGTTTGGCCGCGCCCAAACGGTTGGCCCCTTCCAGCGGCGGCAACTGATCCCAGGCCTTGCCTCGCTCGGCCCCTTCGCCAAGGCCCATCAGATAGTGCCGCTCGCCCAGCGGTTTGGCGGGTCGTATCTTCAGCGGACCAGGCAATTGCACGTCGGGGCGAATCGGGTCGCCCAAGCGTTGCCGTTCGCGCGGGTCCATTGCCACCGGCAGCACCGCGGCCAGTGGTGTGTCGGCATAGCCGCCAGGTCCAAACGAATGGAATCCGCCCAGCATCGCCAGGCCGGCGCCCTGCTTGACGGTCTCGGCCAGTTGCTTCAGCTCCTCGGGCGTGAACTGCGCGGAGTCGACGTCGCCCAGAATATACACGTCGTAACGGCCGCGACGAAAACGATCAATGAGGTCCGCCGGACGCTGGTTCGGATCGCGCGGGTCAAGCCGCAGGTAATCCACCTTGATGTCCGGTGAGGCATCGAGCGAGCGCCTTAAGAATTTTTGATCGACCCTGAGCGCGCCTTCCAGGTAGAGCACGTTCACGCCCCCTTTGAGCACCGTGACAAACGTGCTGATCTCGTTGTTGGTGGTCACGAGTTCGCCGGGCTGAGGCGCCGCGCGGAGCGTGATCTTATATTCTCCGGGCGTCTGCGGAACGGTCGAGAGCTCGACCGGCATCGCCTCTCCGCTGGCGCGAACCTTGAGCTCGACGCTGCCCACCGGTTGCATCTTGCCCGCGCCGTCTTCCATCAAGAGCTGCACCGGGATCGACTGGCCGTCAAAACCTTCAACCCGCACCATGCCGCTGCCGGTCAGCTCGTTCTTGACGTAGACGGTCTGGTTGACGGTCAGGTCCTTGAGCGAAACGTCGCGCGCCTGACCGACGCCGCGCGCCTGGCCAAAGGCCAGCGTATAGAGCGGATAGCCCAGGTCAGCCAGCCGCCGCGCCGGACCTTGCGGCGGGACGTCGCGCGGAGCATAAGCCCGCTGCGTGCCGTCGCTGGCCAGGATCACGCCGGCAAGGCGCTTGCCGGCTTCGCGCCGCAACACGTCCTCAAGCGCCGCGCCGATCGCGGTCTGGTCGCCATCGGGCAGGTCCGGCAACGACAGCTTGCCCTGCGAAAAATCCAACGGCTCGACATCCGCCGCAAAAGTGTAAACGTGAACCTCCAGCTCCTCGTCCAATGCGCCAAGTGCCGCCTGGGCCTCGCCCATCGTGCGCACGAGCATCTCCCAGCGGGTCTTGCCGGCCACGGCGTCGGCGATCTGCATGCTGCGCGAACGGTCGATGAGCACGGCCAGCGTCGCCGATCGGCGCTTGGTGGTTGACTCGACCAGCGCCGGCCGCAGCATGGCGATAGTGGCCAACACGATCACTGCCAGGCGAAAGCCCAGCAGGATTGCCCGCCGCCGCGGCGACAACCGGTGGCGCGGTAACCCCAGCAGGGTCAGCAACAGGACCAGCACCGTGGCCGCCGCCGCGACCAGCGTGTAGTTGCCCACCGGGTTGAAGTACCACTCGCTCATGGCGTCGTGACCGAAACGTCGGCTGTTTCTTTCTGGGCCACCGCCGCAGCCCGGCCGGCAAATTGCGCCGCGCGCGACTTGGGCGCGGCCGTGTCGTAGTCCTGATAAAACCTATTGGACAAGACCTGCTCGGCGGCCAGCACGACCACCAGCAGCAGGATCAAGTAAGGATACAGCTCCTGGCCGACACGACCGGCACTAACGCTGCGGTCGATCTCCTCGCGACCGCGAGCCAGCCGATAGGGCGTCTCGCCAAACACGCTCTTGAGCTCCTCCGGCGTGACCCGCTCCAACTCGCTGACGGTGGCCGGCAGGTTGACGCTGAAACCCAGCTCCACGCCCTGCTCTCCCCCGCCGGCTTGCAGGCGGTAGTTGCCCGGCGCTTCGGTGGTGGTGACGACCACGGCGTCTTGCTTGTCGTCCAGCGGCGTGCGAATCTGATCGCCGCGCGGCGTGGCCAACGAATAGAAAGGCCGCCGCTGCGTTTCTTCGATCGGCACGACCGCGGTATCGCCCGCCGTGTAGTTGAGCCGCTCGGCGCCGCTGCCCACCAGGTACATCAGCATCTCATTGGCCAGCATCACAAATGGCCACGGCTCTTCGCCCGTGGGCAATAGGTTCCAGGTATCGCGGCGATTGGCCGGGTCCGAGATCGTGGTGGTCAGCGTGAGCACGCGGCCTTTGCCCACCGGGCGTTCGACGAGCGCTGGCTGCGCGTTGGAGTATCGCAAGACAACCGCCGCGCCCTCGGCCAGCGGACCGAGCTGCCAGTGGCGAAAGATCGGAAACGAATCCCACGGCACGTTGCCCGCCAGCGGCGCGAACTTGGCCAGGATCGGATGTCCAAAGGCGTCGGGCGCTAAGAATGCCTCGCCGGTGCGCCATTGTCTGAGCAACTGGCCGGGCAACAGCTCCTGCGGCAGCGGCTCGTTGAACGAATCACTCGGCGAGGCGTTGCGACCGAGAAAGATTCCCAGTCCACCGCCGGCAGCCGTGTACCCTTGCAACTTTTGCCAGACCGCCGGCGCCAAAGGATGCGGGTCGAGCAGGCACACAGCGGCATAGGGGGCCAGGTCGCGCGTGGCCAACTGCTCTGTGGCGGCCACTTCGCACTCAAACGCCGCTTCGCCCTTGATCCGCAGCGCGTGCGGCGCCAACGCCTCGGACAAAAACAGCGCGTAGTCCTCGGGCCGCCCGCCGGCGTCGCGCGGCGCCACGATCAGCACCCGCCAGGCCGGGCGAACATCGACTGTGAACCACCGCACGTCGTCGCAGGCCAAGGCGTCTTCACCCGAGAGCTTGAGAAATCCCTGGTGCGAGCCCGGCGCCAATCCGCGCAGGCGAAAGTCGGTGCGCTGCGTCTCACCCGGCGTGAGCACGTAGGACTCGCGCGCTCGAACGTCGGCCTCGCCCGACTGGGGGTTCACCAGGTGCAGCGCGACCGATCGCTCGCCCTCGGGTCCGACGTGAACCAGGTCGCACTCTACCCGCAAGGTGCTGTTGCGCGAGAGAACCTGGCCCGAAAGCCGCAGATCGGCCAGACCGGAATTGGCCGGATCGGTCACTCCGACGTCGATCACGTAGACGCCCACGTCGCGCAGCTCGGCCAATTGCCGCGTGAGCGCGCGTGTGGCCTCGGGCGACCAGGCGGCCTTGGATAGATCCGTAAAGACGTAGACCTCTTTGCGCAGCTTCTCGCTCTCGCTCACCAGCTTGAGCGCGCTCTCGATGGCCAGCGACAGCGGCTGCGACATGGCGCCGGCGTCGAGCCGTTCGATCCGCTGCTTGGCGGCGCCGAGGTCCACGGCGAACACGGCCGAACCGCTGCGCGAGTCGACCACGGCCACGTCGCTCTCGGGCGGCAATTGCGGCAGCAGCCACTGGGCCGTCTCGGCCGCGACCTCCAGCCGGGTCTTGTTTTGCAGGCGGTATCCCATCCGTGGATTGGTGTCGAACACCAAGGCCGCGGCGACCGGTGCTTCTTGATCTCCGAGCACTCCCGAACCGACCAGGCTGGGTCGCGCCAGCGCCATCGCCAAGACCCCGATGATCGCGCACCGCAGCGCCAACAGCAGCCAGTGCCGCAGCTTCACCTGGCGGCGATTGGCCAGCTCGCGCTTCTTGATAAACCGCAGCGCCGGAAACTCTAGGTGCCTTGGCTGCTGCCGCATGACCAGATGCAGCACGATGGGCACGGCCACGGCCAGCGCTCCGCCCAGAAATGCCACGTGCAGGAAGGTCATGGGTCAAGCTTGTCGGTTGCCCGCGCGCTTAATAGCGCGCGCGGCGGCTGGCCAGGTACTCGGTCAGGGCCTTGTCAAACTGCATGCTGGTGTCGACCTGCACGTAGTCGCAGCCCAGTTGGAAACACTCGCGGCGATACATCTCGCAAAAGGCCTGTATCTCGCTCATATAGTCCGCGCGAAAGCTGCCGGCGTCGATGCGAATTTTCTCGTGCGACTCGGGCTCTTCAAACTCGATCGTGCCGTCAAACGGAAAGCGGACCTCGGCCTCGTCCAGGACGTGAAACAAGATCACGTCGTGCCCGCCGTGCCGCAGCCGCCGCAGAGCCTGAATCACCGGCTCGGGCTCGGCGAACAGATCCGAAAACAGCATCACCAGGCTGCGATGCCGAAGCATGGCCGCGACCTGCGTGAGGCTCTTGGCGATGTCGGTCTCGCCGGCCGGCTTCAGATTCGCCAACATCGACAAGACGTGCCCGATCTGGGTCCGCTTAGACCGCGGCGGCAGGCTCTGGCGAATCTTTTGATCGAAGGTGATCAAACCAACCGGGTCCTGCTGGTGGACCATTAGGTAACACAGCGCGGCGGCCAGGCAGATCGCATAGTCAAACTTGGTCAGCTCCTGCCGATACGTGTAGCCCATCGAACGGCTCAGGTCCATCACGAGGTAGCCCGTGATGTTGGTCTCGGCCTCGAACTTCTTGATGTAATACTTGTCGGTCTTGGCATAGACCAGCCAGTCGATGTCGTGCGGATCATCGCCGGCCGCATACTTGCGGTGTTCGCTAAACTCCACGGAGAAGCCGTGGAACGGGCTGGCGTGCAGACCTTGCAGAAAGCCTTTGACGATGAACTGCGCGCGAAGGTCCAGCCGCGATATCTGGCGGATGACCTCGGGCTTCAGATACTGCTCAACCGCTGGCATGGTTCGGGGACTGTCCCGATTTTTCGGTGCCTTGGGAGAAAAATGGGACTGTCCCCCTCCCTGAGGACGTTGCGTGTCCAGGCCGTTAAGCAAACTTGGGTATCTCGGGCGTGGGAATCTCGCGAAGCAGCCGCTCGATGACGTCCTCGGTCGTCAGCCCCTCGGCCTGGGCCTGAAAATTCGTGCTCACACGGTGCCGCAGCACGGGCACGGCCACCTTGCGAATGTCGTCGATCGAGACCGAGAACCGACCCTCCATCGCCGCCAGGGCCTTGCCGCCATGGATCAAAAACTGGCCTGCCCGCGGCCCCGCGCCCCAGTCCACCAGCTCGCGGACGAAATCCGGGGCCATGTCGCTCTTCGGCCGTGTGGAACGCACCAGCCGGGCCACGTACTTGATGATGTACTCGCTCACCGCGACCGTGCCGACCAGCTTCTGCAGGTTCAGGATCGCGCGGCCCGAGAGCACCTTGCGGATCTCGGGCTTCTCGTTGCGGGTCGTGGCCGAAAGGATCCGCTCCTCTTCGGCCGCGCTGGGATAGTCCACTTTGATGTTGAACATAAAGCGGTCTAACTGCGCTTCGGGCAGCGGGTAGGTCCCCTCCTGCTCGATCGGGTTCTGCGTGGCGATGGTGAAGAACGGTTCGGGCAGCGTGTAGGTCGTCTGGCCGACCGTGACCTCGCGCTCCTGCATCGCCTGCAACAAGGCCGCCTGGGTCTTGGGCGGGGTGCGGTTGATTTCGTCTGCCAACAGGATGTTGGTGAAGATCGGACCCTCGACAAAGCGAAACTGCCGCTTGCCGTGCTCGTCCTCGTCCAACACGTTGGTGCCCGTGATGTCCGACGGCATCAGGTCGGGGGTGAACTGGATGCGCTTGAAGCCGATGTCCAAGATGCGCGCCAGCGTGCTGACCATCAGGGTCTTGGCCAGGCCAGGCACGCCGACCAACAGACAGTGGCCGCGGGTAAAGATGGCCGCGAAGATCTGCTCGATGACGTCATCTTGGCCAATGATGACCTTCTGCAATTCTTCCTGCATGAGCTGCCGGTGATGGCTGAACTCTTGCAGGACGTCTCCCAGGCTACGAGGCTTGGTGGCCAAACGCGCAATCCTTCTCTTTTCGGAGCAAACACGGGCACGGCATCCATCCGGCGGCGACTTTTCATTTTAGTGCTCGCGGTGGCCAGGGGCAACGCCGAACGCGACGGCGTCGCCGTGGAGAGCTGCGCGGCCGCTGCGAAGTGCTGCGCCGCAAGGTCTCGCCAGCCAGTAAACTCAGCCGCGTCTCGGCGGGTGTCTGAATCGGGCCCTTTGCCGTAAGATGAAGGGCAGGATAGACACCTCGGGCAGGGAGCACGCCATGCGCGGTCTCATTTTGACGCTGCTGGTCACCGCGACCGTCTTTGCGCGCGCTGCGACCGCTGAGGCGGATATCGACGCCGAACAGGTCCGCGCGAGCATCGACCACGCCGTGGCCTATCTCAAGCGACAGCAGACCGCCGGCGGCGCCTGGCGAGACCAGATCGGCTATGCCGGCGGCGTCTCATCGCTGGCCACCTTGGCGTTGCTCAACGCCGGAGTTCCGCCCGACGACGAGGCAATGCAGAAGGCGCTCAAATATCTGCGCGGACTCAAGAGCACGCAGACCTACGTCGTGGCCCTGCAGACCATGGTCTTCTGCGCGGCCGAACCCAAGAAAGACCTGCTGCTGATCCGGCAAAATGCCAAGTGGCTCGAAGATACCCAGGTCCGCAGCGGCGAACGCAAGGGCGCCTGGTCCTATCCGGCCGGACCCTCGGGCGGTGGCGGCGATCCGTCGAACAGTCAGTTTGCCCTGCTCGCCCTCTACGAGGCCGAGCGCGCGGGCATCAAGGTCAGCGAGCGAACCTGGCGCCTGGCCATGACCTATTGGCAGCAACTGCAATTGCCCGACGGCTCCTGGCGCTACTCGGGAGTGCAGGCGGCAAGCGGCAGCATGACCTGCGCCGGTATCTCGTCGATGATCATTGCCGCCGGCGAACTCAATGCCGGCGACGCCCAGGTCATCGACGGCGTGGTGCAGTGCTGCGGCTCGCAAAACGCCAACGATTCCATCGACCGCGGCCTGGCCTGGCTGGAACGCAACTTCTCGGTGCACACCAATCCCAGCGGCGCGGGTCGCGGCGCCACCCAGAACAATTGGCTCTTGTACTACCTCTATGGCCTGGAGCGGGCCGGGCGGATGAGCGCTCGCCGCTTTATCGGCCAGCATGACTGGTATCGCGAGGGCGCCGAGATGCTAGTTCGCGAACAGGACAACCTCTCGGGATTCTGGAAAGGGACAGGACCGCACGAGACCAACGAGCTGATCGGCACCAGCTTTGCCCTGTTGTTCCTGGCCAAGGGTCGACGGCCCGTGCTCGTGGCCAAGCTCAAACATGGACCGGGCGAAGATTGGAACCGCCACCGCAGCGATCTGGCCAATCTGACCAGCTATGTCGAGAAGCAATGGGAGCGCGACCTGACCTGGCAAGTGATCGATCCCAAGGCGGCCTCGGTCGAAGACCTGCTGCAAGCGCCCGTGGTGTTCTTCAACGGTCAGGAGATGCCCGCGTTCTCCGATCAGGAGAAGCAGCACCTGCGCGACTACGTGGACCGCGGCGGCTTTATCTTTGCCGAGGCCTGTTGCGGCGGCGATCAGTTTGAAAAGGGCTTTCGCAAGTTGATGAGCGAGGTGTTTCCGGAGCCGGAATATGGCCTGCGTCTGTTGCCGCCCGAACATCCGATCTGGCGGGCCGAAGAGACCGTGAACCCGGAATTTGCCCGGCCGCTGTGGGGCATCGACATCGGCTGCCGCACCAGCGTGGTGTTTTGTCCCGACGACCTGAGTTGCTACTGGGAACTGGCCCGCGCGGGACGGCAGCAGCGCTTGCCCGAGCGGGTGCGCAACGAAGTGACGGCCACGACCTCGATCGGCATCAACGTGATGGCCTACGCAACCAATCGCGAGCTCAAGTACAAGTTTGATTTCTTCACCGGCGCCGCTCCGGCCGCGCCGCAAGACGACTTCGACCGCGGCAAGCTGTACGTGGCCCGTTTGCAGCACCCGGGCGGCTGCAATGCGGCGCCCGGGGCGCTGGCGAACCTGCTGCGCACGGCCGGCGAGAAGTTGAAGCTGCGCGTCGACGAACAGGCCCGCGAGCTGTCGATCACCGACCCACAGCTGTTCCGTTTTCACGTGGCGTTCATGCACGGCCGCCATTCGTTCCGGCTGACGCCGCAGGAGCGGAAGCAATTGCGAACCTACCTGGATCGGGGCGGAATGCTGTTTGCCGACGCGATCTGTTCCAGCAAGGAATTCTCCGAGGCCTTTCGTCGCGAACTGGCCGAAGTATTTCCGGAAGCACAACTGGCGCGCATCCCGGTCAGCGACCCGCTGTTCACGCCGCAGTTTGGCGGCGACGACCTGGCACAAGTCGCCAGGCGTGAGCCGATGCGCGCCGCGGCGAACGGACCGCTACGCTCGCAAATCCGCGAGGGGGAACCGGTCTTGGAAGGCGTGAAGCTGGGCGAACGCTGGGCGGTGATCTTCTCGCCGTACGACATCAGTTGCGCCTTGGAGAATCGCGAGTCCTTGGAATGCGAAGGCTACACTCGCAAGGACGCGGCTCGCATTGGATTGAACGTGCTGTTGTATTCCTTTCACCAGTAGCGCGCCAGAAGAATCGATGGTCACCGACCCCGAGACCGCGCCTGAAATTGCCAGCGTCGAGCAACTATCGTCGCTGACCCCGGCGGTCGCGGCCACGCCGCGGTGGGTCGTGCTATTTCTGATCTTCATCACGCTGGCCGTACGCACACGCGTACTGCTTTCGCTGGGAGGTGAACTGCGCGACGATCCCGATTCGTACCGCGAGCTGGCCTGGCATTTGTTTGAAGATCGCACGTTCGAGTACTGGAGTCTGGGCTCGACAAACCTCACGGCGTATCGGCCGCCCCTGTATCCACTGGTGCTGTCGTTCTTCGACTATCTGCCGGACCAGACCACGGCCTATGGTCTGCTGCATGTGAGTTTGGGGCTCGTCACGGTGCTGGCCGTGTGGCGGATCGGCTTGTTGGCCGGGTTATCGCGCGGGGCGGCGCTGGCGGCCGCCAGCCTGGTGGCGTTCGACCCGATCCTGATCAACCAGTCGGTGCAGGTGATGAACGAGACCATGTCGGCCGCGCTGGCAATGGTCGCGGTGCTCATGTTGGCGCGGCTGGTCAACCAGCCGGGCATCGCGCGGAGCTTGCTGGCCGGCGCGCCGTGCGGTCTGGCGATCCTCTGCCGGCCCACATTTCTGCCCTGGACCTTGCTGGTCGCGGCCGCGCTCCCCTGGGTCTTGCCGGTGACGCGGCGCAGAGCCTGGCTGCTGACCCTGGTCTTCGCACTCGAAGCGGCAGTGATCGTCGCGCCCTGGGCGCTGCGCAACTGGCGCGAGTTTGGCGAGCCGATCGTCACCACCACGCACGGCGGTTACACGCTGCTGTTGGCCAACAACCCATCGTTTTACGAATACCTGCGCAGCGGCGCGTGGGGCAGCGTGTGGGACGCCAACTCGTTTCATCAGCACTGGAACGATGAGCTGCGCGCCGCAATGCGACCTGATGGCGCAGTCATGCGCCCCGACGAGCTGAAGGCCGACGCCCGCGCTTATGAAATGGCTTTTGAAAACATCCGCCGCGAGCCGGTGATGTTCGTTTACTCGTGCCTGGTGCGGATGGGACGGTTGTGGAGCATCGTGCCGCATCAGCTCAGCGACGACGAGCCGCTCACTCGGCGCTTAGGGCGCTATGCGGTGGGCCTGTGGTACCTGGTCGAGTACGCCGTGGCGGCATTGGGAGCATGGCTGGTGGGTCGTCGCTGGCGGTGGTCCCCCTGGCTGTGGTGCCTGTTGTTGGAGGTCGCGTTCACCGCGGTCCACGCGTTTTTTTGGACCGACATGCGGATGCGCGCACCGCTGGTGGGAGTGATAGCGTTGGCAGCCGCGGCGGGTGGGTCTTGGCTAGCGGCAAATGTCCGCCGCGCAAAGCCTTATCAGAGCTTGGCTTAGACAGCCTGTTCGACCGGCGAACCTACCTTGACCCCGGGGGCAAATCGTCCCTATAATCCCGCCCGCTCATTCGAGCCTTAAGAACTTTCGTCACTTCGTTTTGCGATTCGTCCGCGAGCCTTCCGTTCACGTCCCTGGTGCTCGCGATTGCCGTTCGAAGGATGCCCATCTGCTAAACGCCGAGGTGTTCCAACACGCGACTCGTCGATTGCGCGCGCCAAAACTGCGCGCCGCGATCGGCATTGCGCGCGCGGTAATCCTCGCCTGGGCAAGTCTTTGGCTCACCGCCAACTCGGCACTGGCACAAATCGAATTGCCGGCTGCCAACCTCGCTGAGCAGATCGTCGTGGCGGCCGACTCGGCCAGCCGCTGGACCGAAGGCGCGTATGAAGTTTATCTTTTGCGCGGCAACTGCTACGTCAATCAAGGTTTAACCTACGCGCGCTCGCGCGAGGCCGTGGTCTGGATCGAGCGCGGCGGGGTCGGCGGCGAGCCGCCGCACAAGGCGATCGTGTATCTCGAAGGAGGCGTCGAGATCAACTACCAGCAGGCCGGCGCCGACGGCAAACCGGCCGGCGCAGCCACGCTGACCGACAAAACCTGGTTCGGCCGCTTCTTCTCGGTGCGGCCCATCGACGTGCGACCCACGCGGCTCGAAGCGGCGCCCCCCAGCCAGCCCGAGGTCTACACCCACGCCGCGGCACGCATGAGCGGTTCCACCGACCAGGTGAAGCAGGCCCAGTTTGCCGAGCCCGTGCCCGCGCCTCCCGCGGTGGTCGAGCCGCCGGTGGGCATGCTCCGCGTGCGCGTGCAGGGCCGCAGCGCGGTCAAGCCGGACATCGAAGCCCAGGTGTTGCCCAATACCAACGAAGCCGTGGCCATCGTCAAGGGCGGCGTGAATATCGTGGTCGACGGCGTCGAGCAGCTCGGCTCGATCGACGTCGACGCCGACAGCATCGTGATCTGGACCGACGGTCCGCTGGCCCAGGACAACGAGGGGCAATCGTTCCAGCCCAAGGAGCGCCCGCTCGAGCTGTACATGGAAGGCAACGTCGTGTTTCGCCAGGGCGAGCGCACGATCTATGCCCAGCGCATGTACTACGACGTCCGTCGCGAGACGGGCATCGTGCTCTCGACCGAGATGCTCACGCCGGTCCAAAGCTTTGAGGGCATGGTCAAGCTGCGGGCCGACGTCGTGCAGATCACCGGCCGCGATCACTTCATCGCCCAAAACGCCTCGGTAACGTCCAGCCGCTTTGGCGTGCCGGGCTACGAGCTCCGCTCTGGCCTGATGTCCTACGACGACGTGCAGCACCCCCGGATCAATCCCTTCACCGGCACGCCGGTGGTGGACGACGCCGGCTCGCCGGTGGTCGACCACCAGAAGCTGGCCACGAGCCGCAACAACGTGATCTATATCGAGCAGGTGCCGGTGTTTTACTGGCCGTTCATGGCCACGAACCTGGACAAGCCAAACTTCTATATCGACGGCGTGCGGATGAAGAACGACCAGGTCTTCGGTACGCAGATCTACGTCGACTGGGACGCCTACCAGTTGCTGGGCTTTAAAAATCCGCCACCTGGCACCAAGTGGGATATCAGCACCGACTACTTCAGCATGCGCGGCCCCGGCGGCGGCACCACGTTCAACTACGAACGGCAGACGCTGCTGGGTGTGCCGGAGGCGACCAACGGTTTTGTCGACGCCTGGATGATCAATGACCACGGCCACGACAACCTGGGTTTGGATCGCCGCGACTTGATCCCGCCGCGCGATTTCCGCGGCCGCTTGCTCGCCCAGCACCGGCAACTGCTGCCGCAAAATTTCCAGCTCACTGGCGAGGTGGGCCTGATCTCGGACTTCAACTTCCTGGAACAGTACTTCGAGCGTGAGTGGGACCAGCTCAAAGACGAGTCGACCGACCTGGAGCTGAAGCAATATCGCGACAACATGAGCTGGAGCGTGACCGGCTCGGTGCGGCTCAACGAGTTCTTTACCGAGACCCAGTGGCTGCCACGGCTGGACCACTTCTGGATCGGGCAGCCGCTATTGAACGACCGCCTGACCTGGTACGAGCACTCGAACATCGCCTACGCACAGTTTAAGAGTGCGCACCCGCCGACCGATCCGACCGACGCGGCGGTGTGGGGACCGCTGCCGTGGGAAACGCCCGCCGCCAGCACGCGCGACGGCGGACGCTACGTCACCCGCAACGAGTTGGACCTGCCGTTCTCGCTGGGCGTGTTCAAGTTCGCCCCCTACGTGGTCGGTGAACTGGCGCACTGGGACGAGGCTTTGGACTTCACCGCCGCCGACCGGGCGTATGGCGCCTTCGGCATCCGCGGCAGCCTGCCGTTCTTCACGGTTGATCCGCTTGTCGAGAGCACGCTGTTCAACGTGCACGGCATCGCGCACAAGATCGTGCTGGAAACCGACGTCTCCTATGCTCAGAGCACCCTGCCCATGTCCGACCTGGCGCTGTACGACCAGATCGACGACAATAATATTGAAGAGTACCGCCGCAAGTTTCCGTTTTATGATTTCGGCGGACCGCCGCCGGTGCCGACCCAGTTTGACGAACGGTACTACGCCTTGCGTCGCGGCCTGGGCAACTGGATCGCGTCGCCCTCGAGCGAAATCGCCGACGACCTGTTCGCCGCCCGGCTCGGCGCCCGTCAACGCTGGCAGACCAAGCGCGGACCGGTCGGCCGGCAGCACGTGATGGATTGGATCGTCTTCAATACCGACGTCACGCTGTTCCCCAATCCGGACCGCGACAACTTCGGTCAGGTGGTCGGCCTGCTCGACTATGACTTCCGCTGGCACATCGGCGATCGGACCACGATCGTCTCCGACGGATACTACGACTTCTTCTCGCAGGCGCCCAAGTACACGACCATCGGCATGTTCTTGAACCGGCCGCCCCGGGGCTCGATCTACCTGGGCTTCCGCTCGCTGGAAGGTCCGATCTCGAGCAGCGTGGTGGCCACGTCCTATAGCTACCGGATGAGCCCTAAGTGGGTCTCGACCTTCGGCACCACGTACGACTTCGTGGCCGCGCGAAACATCGGTCAGAACCTGACCCTCACCCGGATCGGCGAGTCGTTCTTGTTCAGCTTCAACGTCAACGTCGACACCAGCAAGAACAACGTCGGCGCCAACGTGATGATCACGCCGCGGTTCCTGCAAGGCCGCCTGGGCCCGCCGCAGTCTGGCATGACCGTGCCAGTGGCCGGGGTCTACGGGCTGGAGTGATCCCGCAACGAAGCAGCGCGGCAGTGGCCCGAACGCTCACGCAGTGGGTGCCACGGGCTTTGCCCGTGCGCGTAGGTCCCCTGAATTGGGACGCTCTCGGGCGCAATGCACCGGCAGAGCCGGTGCCGCCCAGCAGCAAGAACTGCTCGCCGACTTAGATCACTTCGCGCATCGGCTGGTAGCCGCGGTCGACCATATATTGCGGCCGGCCACTCAGGTCGGGCAGCGTGAACGTGTTCACGTCGATGCCCAGCCGGTGATAGAGCGTGGCGAAGACTTCCTGGAAATGGACCGGGCGATCTTTGGCCTCGGCGCCCAGGCGATCGGTCGAACCGATGACCTGGCCGGTCCGCATACCGCCGCCGGAAAGCAGCGCACAGGAGACCGCCGGCCAGTGGTCGCGGCCGGCGTCTTTGTTGATCTTGGGCGTGCGGCCAAACTCGCCCCACACCACCACCGACACGTCGCGGTCCAGGCCGCGGTTGTAGATGTCGTCGATCAGGGCCGAGAGACCCTGGTCCAACATCGGCATGTCCTGGCGGCAGGCCGCAAAGTTGCCGCCGTGATGATCCCAACGGCTAAAGCCCAGCGTGACGCAGCGGGTGCCGGCCTCGACCAGGCGGCGGGCCATCAGGAAATGTTCCATTAGCTTCGGGCCGCCGTCATCGCGGTTGCGGGAGTCGCCCTTGCCATAGCGAGAGACCACGGCCGGGTCTTCCTTGCCCAGGTCCAGCGCTTCCATCAGCCGGCTGCTGGTCAGCACGCCAAAGGCCTGCTGGTTGAAATTATCGAGCCCTTCCATCATGCCGCTGGCGTCCGCGTCGCGGCGGAAGCGGTCAAAGCTGGTGAGCAAGGCCTGGCGATCACCCAAGCGGTCGAGCGTGACGCCGTTGAGCACCATGTCGGCTTTGCCTTCGCCGTCGGGCTTGAACGGGGCATGGGCAACGCCCAGGAAACCGGGCTGTCCGTTGTCGGCCCATTCCATGTGACCCATCTTGGGCGACAGGCCGACGAAGGCCGGCATCGCCGGATGACCGGGACCACGCACCTTGGAGAGCACCGAGCCCAGCGCGGGCCAACCGCCCGGCGGCTGCTGACCGCCGCGGCGATGACCGGTGACGCACTCAAACGCGTCATGAGCGCCGCTGGCGCCGACGACCGAGCGAATTGGAATCAGTTTGTCCATCCGCTGAGCGAGCAGCGGGAAATGTTCGCAAATCTCAATGCCGGGCACGTTGGTCTTGATCGGCTTGAACTCGCCGCGAACCTCGGCCGGGGCGTCCATCTTCAGGTCGAAGAAGTCCTGGTGCGGAGGACCGCCAGGCAGAAAGACCATGATGATGGCCTTTTGCGAGGGGCGCACACCGGCGACCGATTCGGCCTTGAGAATCTGCGGCAGCGACATCCCGCCCAGGGCCAAGCCGCCGATTTTCAAAAAGCTGCGTCGCGACAGACCGTCGCAAAACCCGTTCTGCGACTTGCCCAGGATGGTCAGCATGGCAGGGAACTCCTCTACAGTCCAAGCAGCGTGGATCGCGGTAGGTTGACGGTCCGGCGGGGCAACGTGGTGCGCTGGGTCGGCGCAGAGTCACGTCGCTGCTCCGATCGTATCAAATCCGCTTGATTCGTTCAAGAGATCGGGCGTTTTTCGACCCCCGCTTGAGAAACCAGGCGTCTCAGGGCCCTGGCGGGGCCGAAAATTCTGCCCGATCGTTACAGACCCCCTTTCGCTAGGGTGCCAGGGCGTCGTAGTGTTCAGGGTAGGATTTTGATCCGGCGAAACACCAGCCAACCAAACTCTCTCCAGGCGTTCGTCAGACCGCGGTCGCTCCCCCACCGACGCGCACGGTTTGACGCCAGCTATGATCGACGCGGCAGCTCACGGCGACTCCGGCCCGCTCATGCGGCTGGACGACGTCGGCAAGACCTTTCAGATGGGCGAAGTCCCGGTCGAAGTGCTGCGCCATATCACGTTCGACGTGCACCGCGGCGAGCTGTTGGTGATGGTCGGGCCCAGCGGGTCGGGCAAGACCACGCTCTTGAACATCATGGGCGGGCTCGACTCGCCCACGATCGGCAAGGTCTGGTACGGCGACGAGGATCTCTCCACCGCCAGTGCCCGCGAGCTGACCCGCTTTCGCCGCAACTCGGTCGGATTTGTTTTTCAGTTTTACAACCTCGTGCCCAACCTGACCGCGCGCGAAAACGTGCTGGTGGCCACCGAGATCAGCGCCGCGCCGATGGACGTCGACGAGATGCTGCACCTGGTCGGACTGGAACACCGCATGAATCATTTTCCCTCGCAGCTTTCAGGCGGCGAGCAGCAGCGCGTGGCCATCGCCCGGGCCATGGCCAAGAATCCCCAGCTGTTGCTGTGCGACGAGCCGACCGGCGCACTCGACTATGAAACCGGCAAGCACGTCTTGCGACTCTTGGTCGACCTGAAAGAAAAACTCGGCAAGACGATCCTGGTGATCACGCACAACGCGGCGATCGCCCCGGCGGCCGACCGCGTGATTCGCCTGCGGTCAGGCGAGATCCACGAGATGCACGACAATCCCCAGCCGCAGCCGCCGGAGGACATCTCGTGGTGAGCGTGCTGGATCGCAAGCTGCTGCGCGAGGTGCGCAGCTCGGTCGCCCTGCTGCTGGCCATCACCAGCATCATCGCCGTGGGCGCCATGTGCTTTGTCTACATGCGTTCGACCTACCACAACCTGAACCTGGCCAGGTTTCGCTACTATGCCCAGTGCCGGATGGCCGACTTCTGGGTCGAGGTGAAAAAAGCGCCGCTGGTCGAGCTGGAAGCCTTGAGCAAGGTGCCCGGCGTGACCGCCATCCGTCCGCGGATTCAGTTTTACGCCACGGTCGACCTCGACCGCTCTGCCGCGCCGCTCAACGGCATGGTGCTCTCGCTGCCCGACGACCGCGAGCCGATCATCAATGACATCGTGATGCAGAGCGGCGGCTACTTTACCGACCGCCGCGACAACGAGGTGATCGTCAACTCGGCCTTTGCCCGCAAGCAGGGCATCAAGCCGGGTCAGACCGTGCACCTGATCTTGAACAATCGTCGGCAGGAGCTGTTTGTCGTGGGCACGGCGATCTCCAGCGAGTTCGTTTATACCGTCGCGCCCGGCTCGATCGCGCCCGACCCGGCGCACTTTGGCATCTTCTACATCAAGCGAACCTTTGCCGAAGAGGTCTTTGACTTCGAGGGGGCGACCAACCAGATCGTCGGCCTGCTGGACCCGGCACATCGCGAGCGACCGCGTGAAACCCTGCGGCAGATCGAAAACATCCTGGCGCCCTATGGCGTGGTGACCGCCTACGAACGCAAAACGCAATCGTCCAACCAGTTTTTGAGCGACGAGATCCGCGGGCTCGGTTTGTTTAGCACGCTGATGCCTTCGATCTTTCTGGCCGTGGCGGCGCTCGTGCTCAACGTGCTGATGGTGCGACTGGTCGATCAGCAACGGGTGATCATCGGCACGCTCAAGGCGATCGGCTATTACGACTCGCAGATTTTTGCCCACTACACCAAATTTGCCATGATCCTAGGCCTGGCCAGCGGGCTGGTCGGTTTGGGGTTGGGCTACCTGATGGCCGACTTTGTGACCTCGATCTACCGGATCTTCTACGAATTTCCGGACCTGGAAAATCACGTTTACCTGGGGACCTATGGCGGCGGCATGGCCGTGGCGCTGAGCTGCGGTTTGCTGGGCTCGCTGCAAGCGGCCCGCGCTGCGCTCAAGCTCAAACCGGCCGAAGCAATGCGTCCCAAGCCCCCGGTGCAAGGCGGCGCGATCTGGCTGGAGCGGTTCGACGGCGTCTGGCGGCGGTTGAGCTTCGGCTGGCGGCTGGTGCTGCGCAACGTGTTTCGCAATCGGTTGCGCACCGCGGTAGGAATCTTTGCCACAGCGATGGGCGCCGGCCTGCTGGTCACGGGGTTCATCCTCAGCAGCGCCATTGCCTACTTGATCGCCTTTCAGTTTGAACTGGTCACGCACAGTGATATCGACCTGCGCTTCAAGGACGAGCAAGGCGCCAGTGCGCTATTGGAAGCGCGGCGGCTGCCCGGCGTGGACCATGCCGAACCGACGTTCGACGTCGCCTGCACGTTCATTCACGGACCCAATCGCCGGCGCGGCGCGATCTCGGGCCTGTCGCCCGAGCGACGGTTGACCGTGCCCCGCGACATCCAGGGCCGACCGCTACGCATTCCGACGACGGGCCTGGCCATGAGCCGCAAGCTGGCCGAGCTGCTGGACGTTTCGCCCGGCGACGTCATCACAGTGTTGCCCACGCGCGGCCTGCGCGAGGCGCTGCCGGTGCGCGTGGCCGAGCTGTCAGACAGTTACATCGGCATGACCGTCTATGCCGACATCCGCTACTTGAGCCAACTGATGGACGAAGAGTTGGCGGTCAACGGCGTGCAACTTGCGGTCGACAAGAGCCAAGAGTCTAAAAAAGCCCTCTATCGAGAACTGAAGCAACTGCCCGCCGTGCAAGGCGTGAACGCGCGGGCCGACGTGATTGAGAACCTGCAGTTTATCGTCGAGACCCAGCGGATCTTCATTAGCTTTGTCGTGATGTTCGCCGGCGTGATCTTCTTCTCCAGCCTGTTGAACTCGTCGCTGATCAGCCTGGCCGAACGCCGCCGAGAGGTCGCCACGCTGCGCGTGCTGGGTTACACCGAGTGGCAGGTCGGCGGGCTCTTCCTGCGCGAAAGCCTGGTGGTCAACACGCTGGGCACGATCCTCGGATTGCCGCTGGGTTACACGCTGGCCTGGGTGCTCTCGCGACTTTACAACACCGAGATGTTTCGCTTTCCGCTGGTCTCGCCGCCGCCGGTCTGGTACGGCACGCTAGTGATGGCGGGCATCTTTGCCCTGGTCGCACACGCCGTGGTGCAACACACGATCAACAAGCTGGATTGGCTGGACGCGTCGAAGACCAAGGAATAAGCCGCCCTCACAGGGTGCGGACGAAACGCACGAAGTGGCCACGAACATCTTCTACTGCAATCATTAACTACTGAGCTCGAACGGAGCTGTTGTCATGTCGAAGTGGACTCTCCTACTCGTGGCCCTGGTCGCCGGCGGCCTGGCGGGCCTCGGTTATTCGTTGTGGAACTCCGGCGTGCCGGTCGAGGCCGCTCTCGTCACCCGCGCCCCGGTGCGCGAATACGTCGACGAAGAGGGCAAGACCCGGCTGGCCGAAACCTACCTGATCACGATGCCCTACGACGGCCGCATCGAGCCGATCGAGCTGGTCGAAGGCGCGGTAGTGACCAAGGGCCAGGTCGTGGCGCGGATCAAGCCGCTGGACATCGAGCTGAACAAGGCCATGGCCGAGTCCAGCGTCAAGCGGCTGAAGGCCTCGATCCGAGAGAACGACGATGCCAGCGTCGAATCCACGGCACTGACTCAGACGATCAGCCTGGTCGAGTCGTTCGACCGTATGGTCGAAGCGGCCGGCACCCGCGTGAAGTCGGGCCAGGCCAAACTGGAATATGCCGAGAAGAGCCTCTCGCGCCGCCAGAACCTGACCACCACCAGCGCCGGCACGCAGGAAGAGCTGGATCGCGCCCGGGTCCAACATGCTGAGAGCAGCGCCGAGTATCAGCAGGACGTGCTGACCTTGCGAGCGGCCGAGGCAATGCGCGCCGCCACGGCCCTGCTGCCCACCGCCGTGCGACAATATATCCAGCGCAAGGTCCTGACTCACGACGTGCTGGTCGAGCAGTTGGCTGAGGCCGAGGTGGTGATGCGCGAGGCCGAGAAGAACGAGAAGCTGGGCGCCATGGCTAGTCCGGTCGACGGCGTCGTGCTGGAGCGCGCGGTGAGCAACGAGCGCCAGCTGAGCGCCGGCACCACGCTGGTCAGGATCGGCCGCTGGGAAGACCTGGAGATCGAGGCCGACGTGCTCAGCCAGGACGTGGTCCGCGTGAAGGCGGGCCAGCAGGTCGAAGTGCACGGCGCCGCGATCGGTCCCCGCGCAGCCGCGGCGCAGGTCCTCCGCATCTTTCCGGCCGGTTTCACCAAGGTCAGTTCGCTGGGCGTCGAGCAACAGCGGGTCAAGGTGATCATGAAGTTTTCGCCCGACGACTGGCAGCGGTTGCGCGCGGAGAACGAGCTGGGCGTGGACTATCGGGTGCGGGTACGAATCTATACGGCCGACGCTCCGCAAGCGTTGGCCATCCCCCGTTCGGCCTTGTTCCGCGGCGCGAACAACGACTGGCAGGTCTTCAGCGTCCGCAACGGCCGGGCCCATTTGCAGGGCGTGAAGATCGGCCTGGCCAACGACGACCGCGTGGAAATCACCGGCGGCCTGGCCGCAGGAGACCAGGTAATCCTGGCGCCCGAGACCAACCTGACCGAAGGTCAGCGAGTGCGCGTGCTGGCCACCGAGCCACCAGCGAGTTGACTCTCTGCGCGACAAGTCTTAATTTGTCGGTCTCGCGATTGCGTGAGCGGGGGCATCGTGCGCTGTTGCGGCGCGAGACCTTTCTTTTCCTGCGCGGTAATTCTCTTCGGCCCTTTTTGTTGTGAGGCGACACGGACCATGAAAATTTCAGGCAGCACGTTTTTTGTGACCGGCGGCGGGTCGGGTTTGGGCGCGGCCTGCGCGCGACGGTTCGCGGCGGCCGGCGGCAACGTCCTGATCGCCGACGTCCAGGAGGCCGCCGGCACGGCGCTGGCCAGAGAGCTCGGCAAGAACGCCCGCTTCGCCCGCACCGACGTCACCGACGAAGCCAGCGTGCAAAACGCGCTGACCGTGGCCAAACAGGAATTCGGCGGCGTGCAGGTCGTGATCAACTGTGCCGGGATCATCGGCGTCGGCCGCGTGGTCGGCAAGGAAGGACCTTACGACCTGGCCGCGTTCACGCGCACGATCCAGGTCAACCTGATCGGCACGTTCAACGTGATTCGCCTGGCGGCAGACCAGATGACCAAGTCCGAGCCCAACGCCGAGGGCGAACGGGGCGTGATCATCAACACCGCCAGCGTCGCCGCCTTCGACGGCCAGGTCGGCCAACCCGCCTATTCGGCCTCGAAGGGGGGAGTTGTCTCCATGACCCTGCCGATCGCCCGCGAGCTGGCCCGGTTCGGCATTCGCGTGGTAACGATTGCACCGGGGGTCTTCGAAACGGCGATGATGGCGGGCATGCCCCCGGACCAGCAAAAGGCGCTCGGCTCGCAGGTCCCGTTTCCGCCGCGGCTGGGTCGAGCCGACGAATTTGCCGATCTTGCCGGCCAGATCGTCGAAAACGTCATGCTCAACGGCACCACAATCCGCCTGGACGGCGCCCTGCGGCTGAGCGTGAAATAACATCGTCGCCCGGCGCGAAATAGCCCCAGCGCGACCTAGGTTTAGGATGCGGATCCCGAGCAATCGGCATCCGCGGCGTGCCAGACACGGCACGTCACCCTGGCCTCTTCGTTTGCTGGCGCGACGATGAACCGACGGCGTTACCTTCTGTGGCTGTCCTTCGCGCTGGCGATCTGCGCGCTGACCGCCACGTCGCAGGCCGTGGCGAGCGACGCGCCCGTGAAGACCTCGGGCGATCAGCTCATCTGTCAGGTGCTCGCGGCCTGCGGCACGACCGACCGCGAAACGACCCGCGCCCGCGAACGTTTTGCGGAGTTTCGCCGGCAGCTCGAGCTGAGCGATCTCGCCGGCGTCTCGGTTGGCAGTCCCGTTGGCAGCGCGGTTGGTGGGTCTGCGCAGCGGCGGGCTCGGCTGATCCATGAGTTCATCCATGCCGAGATTCTGCGGGGAAAATTCGACCCGGCCGGCAGCGATCTGGCGGCGGCATTGGCCGGCGGACCGTTTAACTGTGCAAGTGTCAGCGCGCTGTTCCTGGCCTTGGCGGCCGACCTTGGCGTGAAAGCTCAGGCCGTTTCCGTCACAGGGCACGTCTGGTGCCGCGTCACGGCCGAGGAATATGCTTTTGACGTCGAGACCACCGCACGGCAGTGGTTCACGATTGCCCGGCAAAATGCCGCCGGCGGCCTGGGCGCCTCCGGCACTGCCTGGCAGGAACACCTGCGTCGTTCGCGGGCCGGTCGCGAGCTGGACGAAACGGCGTTTCTGGCTATTTTCCACTTCAATCGTGGCGTGAGCCTATTGCGCAGCGGCCGGTTGGGCGACGCGGCGCTGGCCAATCTGCGGGCTATCTCGCTCGACATCCGCTGCCGACCGGCCTGGGAGAATCTCTGGTCCGCAGCGCATGGCTGGTCGCGCAGTTGGACCCTGCTGGCCTCGACCCAGCGATTGCGGCGTTCCGCACTGACCTCGGCGGCGAGCGATGCGGTCGGCTTTTCGCCGTAAAACGCGCGCCGCACGTTTGATTTTTGACAACCGGCCGCAAGTGACGTAAGGATCCTTTGCGGACGTGCGCTCTTGGCAGTGGCACGGCGCCGTCAGTCCTAATTTCGGCCTCATCTGGCCGCGCGAAACACGAACGAGCTTTTGGCGGAACATTCCGCGATCTCCAGTGTGCAAGCAAGTCGAGCCTGCGCGCGCCGGAAGCAGATCGCGGGACGCAGGCGCTTCCGGACGAAACAGGCGAATCTCAGCAAGAGGTTTTCATCCATGAGCAGCGTGCTGGTTTTCCCGCAGATGGAGCAAATGCCGGGAGTCGTTCCGTCGGGCGATGACGGTGTGCGCAGCCAGGTCTGGGGCGTATTGGCCGGGCTCTATCCGCGTGGCCGCGTGCCCGAGCGCCGGGCGGTGCAGCGGTTTCCTTATCCGCAGTTGCTGTACCTGACGCCGGTGGGCGACGACCTGAGGCCCAACGGCGAAACCGTCGCCGTGGTTGGCAAACATCTCTCGGAGAGCGGGCTGGGGTTTTACCACGTCGCGCCCCTGCCCTATCGGCGCATGATCGCCTCGTTGGAACTGCCCGAGGCCCATTGGGCCGGCTTCCTGATCGATTTGAAGTGGTGCCGCTTCACGCGGTACGGCTGGTACGACAGCGGCGGACGGTTCCTGCAGACCGTCGCATCACCGATGGCGCCACACGCCGCGTAAAATCTCGTTGAAATATGCCTTCGTGGCATATTTCAACCTCGCCAGGTGCAGAGCAAAGCTCCGCACGGCTCGCAAAACAACGACTCACGTCGCTGTTTTGAGATCGCATCCATGGCGATCATCGAGCCCGTTGAATGCTTCAACGGGCTCGATGCGCGTCCTCCGCGGGCGCGATTGCGAATGCGTGGCGATTCAATCGCCGCGCGGCGCATCGTGAGGATCGGGGGTCGCGCTGGCGGTTGGTGGAGACAGATCCACGTAACGCGCAAAGCGGGCAGCCAGCTCGTCGCGACGCTCGGTCGACCACCAGTCGAGAAACTCCTGGTGGCTGACGGCCACGGCGTTCCGCTCGCGGTCGATGCCCCGCTCCAAGGCTTCGCGCACCACGACCGATTCCGCGTTGTTGTGCCAGGCGACGAAGTAACTCTGCGCGGTGACGTGGTCGTTGACCGCGCCCAACCGCTCCTGCAAGGTCACGACCAGCGGGTAAAGCTGGCCGCGGAAATCCTCGTCGAACGCCCCGGCGAAGATTTCCATCGCGTAGCGGACCTGCTTGCCCTGAATGCGAAACGCGTGCAGCGCGGCAGCATCGCTCATCTCGGCCTGCGCCGCCGTGAAGTACGGCCCGACCAGTCGGCCCAACGCAGTGCGCGCCAGGCAATCGAATCGATCGTCGCACGGTCCACCCTCGCCAGGCAGGTGCATCCGCTTGAGCAGTTTCTTCACGCGGTGGCCAAAGCGCTTGCGGACCAGTTTCTCGTACATCGCCTCGATCGGCGGCTGAGCCTCCCCACGGTGTCGCTTGATCTGATCCAGCAGCAGCGCCGCCTGGCTAGATGGCTCGTCGCGCATCAGATCGCTCCACCGTAACGTGAGCACGTCAAAGTCGCGGGCGGCGCCGGCCGCCTTGCGCACCGCCTTCACCTGCTTGTTGACCCACCGCCCCCGCCGCTCCGGGAGCCACTCGGCGAAGATTTCGAGCGCGGCGGCAGCCCGCCGCGAAAAGACCCGCAACTGGTGCACGTTCTCGGTTTCGCAGGGCGGTGCAGAGACGGCGCGCTTGAGGTAATGCTCCATGCGCGCCAGCCGCAGCTTGATCGCGCGTCGCGCGATCCGCCGACCGCTTTCATCCGGTCGACCTACGATCCACTTGCTGTTCGATCCCATGCGTTGTCGCCGACCGTGCCTGCTTGCCCGAGTTACTGCGGGTGCGCGACGTCATCCCGCACGAGCGACATCGCGTCAGTCACCGCAAGTTCGAGCGAAGAGCCGAGGATTGTTTGGAGAATGGAGGAAACTTCAATGCCGAAGCGCGGCGTAAGACACGCCGCGCGGACGCCGCGCTCGCTCGCAGCCATCCGCTGGCAGTTCCACCTTCACCGCAATCCTAACGGTGGTCCTGGGCACTTAGTGGGTCGCCGCCACAAACTGCGCGGGTTCCCGGCGTACCGGACATGGAACGGCCAGCCAACCGTCGGGCGTTAGGCTACCAGGCGCAGGCGGGGCACTCAACGAGCCCCCTCGCGAGAGGTAGCCAACATCGATGCATCTGGCCGACCCCCCTTAGTCATGAGGCCCCGGCGCAAACACACTTCGGCCGCCGTCGACCGGCAAGCAGACGCCGGTTACAAAACCCGCGGTCAGCAGGTACATCGCAGCCCCGGCGACGTCGTCTGGCGAGCCGGGCCGTTTGACCAGCGTGGCCTCGACAACCGCCTGCCGCTCGGCGTCGGTCATGTCGTCGGGAAACAACACCGGCCCAGGCAGGATGGCGTTGACCCGCACGCGTGGGTTTCGGGCCGCCAGTTCCACCGCCAACATCCGAGTCATGGTGCCGACCGACCCTTTGGAAATAAAATATGCCGCGTAGTTGAGATAAGGTCGGGCGACGGCCCAGTCGCCGACGTTGACGATCGCGCCCCCGGTGGGTTGTGCGGTCATGAGCAGCCCGGCTTCCTGAGCGCAGACGAACGAGGCCAGGGCATTTACCTCGAAGTGCGCCTGCACGTCTGCCGCGGTGACCTCTTCGAGCGGTTTGGGGTTCCAGATCGCGGCGCAATTTACCAGCGCGTCGATTCGTCCCCAACGGTCGTGCGCCTGGCGAACCATGGCGCGGGTGGCGGGTTCGTCTCGCAGGTTCGCGGAGACGGCAAACGCTTCGTGTCCGGCGGCCGCGAGCTCGTCGACCGTCGCCTGCGCCTCGGCCAACGACCGATCGGCGTGCAGCACGACGCGATAGCCCGCTGCGGCCAAGGCGCGAACCAGATGGTTTCCGACGCGACGGCCGGCGCCGGTGACCAGCGCCACAGGTTTCGCGACGATTTCAGGTTGCTTCACGCTGGTCGTCATGGCGCCGATTGATAGTAGTTGTTAATGATCTGCCAGGCTTCTTCGGGCGTCTCGGCATAGCGCACCAGTTCCAGGTGCGCGTCTTCGATGGCTCCCTCGTCGGCCAGAAACTGAAAGTCGAGCACCTGCTCCCAATACGCTCGGCCGAACATGATGATCGGAATCTCCTGCATCCGCCGCGTCTGGCGCAGCGTGAGTGCGTCGAACAGCTCATCGATCGTGCCAAAGCCGCCCGGGAAAACCACCAGCGCCTTGGCCCGCAACAGAAAGTGCATCTTGCGGAGCGCAAAATAGTGAAAGCGAAAACAGAGGTCGGGCGTGATGAAGGAATTGGGCGCCTGCTCGGAAGGCAAGGTGATATTCAGACCGACGCTCTTGGCCGCCACGTCGTGCGCGCCGCGATTCGCCGCTTCCATGATGCCCGGACCGCCACCGGTGACCACGACGTAGTCACAGCCGTTGGACTGCGAGCAACTGGAGACCAGCCGGGTAAATTCGCGGGCCGCCTCATAGTAGTGCGCCTTGGCCAGCAGCTTCTCGCTGCGCGAAACGCGGCGCGCCCAGAGCGGGCTCTTGGGTTCGGCGGCCAGGCCGGTCCGATCGGCCGCCAATCGCCGCTCCAATGCCGCCCGCTCCGCGATCTGCGTGCTGCCGAAAACCACGATGGTCGACTCGATGCCATGTTCGGCAAACGTCATTTCCGGCTTGAGCAGCTCCAGCTGTAATCGCACCGGCCGCAGCTCGCGGCGAGCCAACAGCGCCGTGTCCTGCTCGGCCAAGATATAGGACGGCGAGTCCATGATCGCCTGCAAGTTCTTCGCCTCGGCGTTCTTGTCCGCTGTGCTCATCGCGCGCCTGCTCGTCGGGATATTAGATCGCCGCACCGCCGCGGCCAGCGCATGCTCTAGCTTAACTCAACCCGCTGACCCATTTTCGGCACCAGCGTGTTCCAACCCCGTTCTTCGGCCAACGTCCGAGCAAACGCCTGAGCGCTGGTCAGCTCGCCGTGGGTGATGAATGTCTGCCGGGGAGTGCCCAGCGGAGCCAGCCAGCGCTTCAATTCCGTGCGGTCGGCATGGCCGCTCAGCGCCGACATCTCGACCACTGCCGCCCGCACCGGCACGTCGGCGCCGAACACGCGCAGACTCCGGGCACCGTCCTGCAATGCCCTGCCACGCGTGCCGGCCGCCATGAACCCGCCCAGCACAATCGTGTTGCGGGCCTCGGGCAAGCGCTGCCGCAGGTGATGCAGGATGCGGCCGCCGGTCATCATGCCCGAGGAGGAGATGATCACTGCGGGCCCGGCCACGGCGTTGATCGCCCGCGACTCGCCCACGCTTCGCGCCAGGTGCACTCCCTCAGCGTCGAAGGCGAAATCGGCGCTCACGGCCAGACCCTCGGACAGGTCGTGTTCGGCCGAGTAGTAGCGATAAATGTTCATTCCGCTGACGGCCATCGGGCTGTCGAGAAAGATCGGCAGCTTGGGAATTCGACCCTGCGCGATCAGGATCTGCAACAAGTAAATCAATTGCTGCGCCCGGCCCACGGCAAACGACGCCACCAGCATCACGCCGCCGCGGCGGATCGACCCGGTCACCACGTCGCACAACTGGTCCAGCACGTCCTCGGCCGGATGATCGCGATCGCCATAGGTACTCTCGCAGACCAGGTAGTCGCAGGTCGGCGGCTGGTGCGGGTCGAAATACAACGGCGCGTCGTACCGCCCCACGTCGCCCGAGAAAAGAATGCGCAGCGGCGGGTCGGTCGTGCGCACCTCGACCTCGATCATGGCCGCGCCCAACAGGTGCCCCGGGTCGTGATAGCGCATCCAGATCGGCTTGACCGGCCGGAACCATTCTTCGCGCGGCACCGAGCGAAAGCGGCTCATCGTTCGCTTCACGTCGCCCGCGTCAAACAGCGGCAACGCCGGCTTGTGCTTCGAGTACCGCTTGCGGTTGGCATACTCCGCTTCCTCTTCCTGGTTGTGGGCCGCGTCCAGCAGCAGCAGCTCGGCCAGGGCCTCGGTCGCGGGCGTGGAAAACACCGGACCACGAAAGCCGTCTTTCACGAATCGCGGCAGGTAGCCGATGTGGTCGATGTGGGCGTGGGTCAGCACCACGGCGTTGACATGGCCAGGGTTGAAGGGCAGCCGGTCCCAGTTGCGCAGCCGCAGCTCTTTGAGACCTTGAAACAACCCGCAGTCGACAAGCACCTTGGAGTTGCCGACCTCCAACAGGTACTTGGACCCCGTGACGGTTTCGGCGGCGCCGTGAAACGTGAGCGATATGGTCATGCTGCCTCGCTTTCGCGGCGCGCCGGATTGACAGGACTGGCGGCGCCGACGAGCCGGGCGACGATCGCCAGCACGGCCGTCAGGCCCGCGCCGGCGACGAACCGCTGGAGGTCACCGCTGTCGGGCGCGAGTCGAGCGACCGTGGCGCCGCCTGCCACCACCCAGACCAGCGTACTCGCGGCCAGCCACGCCGCCCAGCCGAAGTGACCCGCCGCGGGCCAAAGCCGGCGAGAAATGGCCGACAATATATTGCCCGCCATGCTGGCAGCGGCAACGATCGCCACGCCGCCGACCCCCAGAAATACCCCGACCAGCGCCAGCAATGCCCCAGGGACCAGGCCAGCGGCGACAAGCGGTCGATTATTGTCGCGCACCCAAGCTGGCCAGCTCAACCCGGCGAGCACGATGCCGGCCAGCAAACCGAGGCCACCGTCGATGGCTCCCCGCCATGTCTCACCAGAGGCTTCCTCGCCGCCGCGCAGCCCGGGCCAGATCGCGCCGACAAACAACCCCACGACCAACACGCCGCCGAGCATCCGCGCCGGCGGACGCCTTTCGTCAAAGATCATCCACGCCGCCGCGATCAATGTGCACATCAGCAAGAGGTGCCAGGCATATGGTCCCAACGCGACGACATAAACGTTGTCCGCGCCAGGCACCGTGGTGGGTGCCACCGCCTCGCTCCAGGCGATCAGCAGGCTAACCATTGCCACCAGGGCCTCGACCAACGGATAGCGGGCTGAGATCGGCGCACTGCAATCTCGGCAGCGTCCTTCGAGAATCAGCCAGCCGAAAACCGGCACGTTGTCGTACCAGCGAATCGCCCGACCACAGGTCGGACAGCGCGAGGCCGGATACAGCAGGCTCTGCCCTCGCGGCAGGCGATAAATCACGACGTTCAAAAAACTGCCGATCGCCGCCCCGAACAGGCACAACAATGCCAATGGCAGCGCAGGCCCCATGCCCGACAGGTAGTGTTCGCCCCAGATCAGGTCAGCCCAAAGCATGCGCGGCTCGCCGGGTTGCGCAGTTTACGAAAGCGTCTGCATCATATGATACCCGACAGGGGTCCGCCGGAAGCGGCCAACGCGTCGACGCGGCGCGTAACCGCCGGGTCTTCGACCAACGGCGGTGCATGCCGGGGCTTGATCCGCGCGTCAATCACTAGCGGTCCGCGGCAACCCCAGTGCTTCTGTTCGATGAACGCCTCGACCCCGTGCACGTCGGCCGCCGGGTTGCTGCGCGTGAACGTGACCCAGAGGAAGTCGCCAAGTGAACGGGCCACAAAGTCAGCGTCGTCCACGATCACCACCAGCGGAAACCTCGCCAGCACTGTGTTGCCCGCTGCCGCGGCACAGAATCGCTCCATCGCCGGATCGGTCGTGCCTGCGGCGGCCTGATACTTTGGCCCGCCGATCGCCAACACTCCTGGCAGACAAACCCGCGCCGGACCAAAGTCGGCCGGAAGGTCCAGCGTGCCGACCTCCGTGGGCAGCTCGCGCCGCGGCGGTCCCACGGCGGCAATCACCAGCTTCGACCCTTCGTTGATTGCATTGCCCGAGTAGTCCAGCGTGTCGATCGTCGTGCAGGTCTGAAAGTGCAGGTCGCGCGTCCAGTCGACCCGGGCCAGGATGTGCCGCAGCACGGCCGCGACGTCGTGCACGTCCAGCTCCGGATCATCTTCGCGCGCGGCAATCCACAGATACTTGGCCAGTGACAATTGCCCCTGACCCAGGATCGCGTTGGCCGCGGTCAACAACTCTTGCGGACGCCGCCGCTCGGCATAAGGGGTGTAGCGCTCGCTGCCGATCGCCAGCAGCAGCGGATGCACGCCCGCCGCGTCGACCGCATGCACGCCGTGGACTCCAGGGATCACGCGCGGAATGATCGGGCCCGTGATTTCATGGATCAACTGGCCAAACATCGTGTCCTCTTGCGGCGGTCGACCAACGACCGTAAATGGCCAGATCGCGCCGGGCCGATGCGTGACCCGCAGGACGCGCAGCACCGGATAGTCGTGCGCCAGGCTGTAGTAGCCCAGGTGATCGCCAAAGGGACCCTCAGGCAATTTGCGGTTGGCTTCCACCGTGCCCGAGATGCAGAAGTCGGCCTCGCCATAAACGGGCAGCTCGCTCGCGCGCGCGATCAACGGAATGCGATGGCCGGCCAGCACGCCTGCAAACGCCAGCTCGCTCAAGCCCTCGGGCAATGGCATCACAGCCGCGACGCTCATGGCGGGCGACCCGCCGACAAAGACATTGACCTTCAGCGGTTCGCCCCGGCGAATCGCCGCGGCATGATGCACGCCGATGCCGCGATGGATCTGATAGTGCAGTCCGACCTCTTGGTTGGTGCGATACTCTCCGCCAGAGAGTTGCACGCGGTACATTCCCAGATTCGAGTGTCGCCAGCCGGGCCGGTCGGGGTCTTCGCTATAGACCTGCGGCAAGGTGACGAACGGTCCTCCGTCGTCAGGCCACGATTGCAGCTTGGGCAATTGATCAATCGTGGTCTGCTCGGCCAATGCCGGACCCGTTGAGACGAAACGTGGCCGCAGGTGCCAAAGCGGTCGAACCAGGCCCAGGTATTGCCACGGGCGCGCCGCCACGCGACCCGGGTCTCCCTGCACCTCGACCAGCCGGCGCACCGCGTCCAACGTGTCGCGAAAGATATGCCGCACCCGGGGCATGGTGCCGAACAGGTTGCTGGTCATCGGAAACCGACAACCCTTCACTCGGGCGAAGTACAGCGCGGGTCCGCCGGCGCGAAACACGCGGCGCTGGATCTCGGCCGCTTCCAGGTGCGGGTCAACCTCTTCCTCAATGCGCAGCAGTTGGCCGCTCGAGTGCAGGTCGTCCAGGCAAGCTCGCAGATTCTGATAGCCCATGCCGTGCGCCGATTACCGTTGTCGAATTTCGAGTCCCCAATGTCCCGCTTTTCATCCCCGGGCGAAAGGTCGAAACGGCGGGATTCTGGTGGCCCTGGAAACGGTCTGCCCAGTCCCTGTGCCGCGCTGGCCGTGACCGCTAAAATATGCGGCTGCCCCGCTTCAGCAGGCCAGCTTTAGCAGCTTGCGTCAGCAGGGATACAGTCGCCCGAAATACCAACCGTCAACCGCTCAGGGCTTTCACGTGCAACTCAGTCGTATTGCTACCGGCGTATTGGAGACCGCGGCCGACGTCGTGGTCGTCGGCGTTTATCAAGACAGTCCGCTGGAAAGCGCGGCTGCCGAGATCGACAAGGCCTTAAGCGGAGCGCTGCGCGGACTGATTGAACGCAAGGAGTTCGCCGGCCGCAGCTATGAGGTCGCGCCGCTCTTGGTGCCCGTGGGTCGAGCGAAGCAGGCACTGGCGATCGGCCTGGGTCGCAAGGACAAGTTCGACGCCGGCGCGGCGTTTCGCTGTTCGGCCGCCGCGGCACGGCAACTGGCCGGCAAGTCGCGCTCGAGCGTGGGCTTCTTTCTCGACGACAAATGGTCGACCGAGGCCGGCGAGAGCGGCGTGGCCGGCGCGATCGTGGGCTGCACGGGCCAGGACCTGTTTCGCGCCGAGAAGAACCGCCACCCGTTCGCCACCTTGCTGTGGTCCGGCGGGAGCGAGCAGACCGTGAATCAAGGTCGCATCCTGGGCGAGGCGACCAACCTGACCCGCGCGCTGGTCAACGCGCCGAGCGACGAGATCTATCCCGAGACGTTTGCCGCACGCGCCGCCGAGGTGGCCAAGGCCAACGCGCTGGAATGCGAAATCTGGGACGAGAAGCGATTGGCGGCCGAGCGATGTGGGGCGCTGTTAGCGGTGGCCAAAGGATCGAACCGGCCCGCACGGCTGGTCATCTTGCGACACAACGGCGGCACGAAAGGCGCGCCGACCTTGGCGATCGTCGGCAAGGGCGTGACGTTCGACTCCGGTGGCCTGTCGCTCAAGACGCCCGAGGGCATGCTGACGATGAAATGCGACAAGGCCGGCGCCTCGACCATGGTCGGGGCGATGCAGGCCATCGCCCAGCTCAAGCTGCCCGTGAACGTGGTCGGCTTCGCCGGACTGGTCGAGAACATGACCGGCCCCGCCGCCATGAAGCTGGGCGACGTGCTCAAGGCTCGCAACGGTCGCACGATCGAGGTTCACAACACCGACGCCGAAGGCCGGTTGGTGCTGGCCGACGTGTTGGCCGTGGCCGTTGATCAAGGCGTGGACAAGATCGTCGACCTGGCCACGCTCACCGGCGCCTGCGTTGTGGCGTTGGGCACCGAAGTGGCCGGCATGATGACCAACAACCAACCGTGGTGCGACGCCGTTCTGTCGGCGGCCCGCCGCACGGGCGAGCCCGCCTGGCAACTGCCGATGTTCCCCGAGATCTACGACGACCTGATCAAGAGCGAGGTGGCCGACATCAAGAACGTCGGCGAAGGTCGCTGGGGCGGAGCAATCACGGCCGCCAAATTCCTCGAGCAATTCGTCGGCACGACCCCTTGGACCCACATCGACATCGCCGGGCCGGCATTCCGCGACAAGGCCAAACCCTGGTGCGACGGCGGCGCCAGTGGGCAGTTCGTCCGCACGCTGGTCGAGCTGGCCAGAAGCTGGAAGCAGTAGGCTGCAACCGACCGCGCTTTTTTTCTCACACCGAATCATCGCGCGGTATCCGCGCACTCCCCCAAATAGCAAGCAGGTAATCTCTAATGCCCTGGATCGCTGAATCGAGCCCGCACATCGACTGGGCACGTATCGAACAACTGATGGACCAAACGGTGGCCGAAGCGCGCCGCCGCATCTGTGCCAAGCCGAAGCGCGTGCTGCTGCTGCCGCCCGATATCACCCGGGCGCACTCGGGCGTGGGTCGCATGACCGAGATGCTCTATGACCGTTTGTCGGGCGAGGCCGACGTGCACGTCATTCCCACGCTTGGTCAGCACGTGCCGCACACCCCTGAGGAAAACCGCCGCATGTTCGGCGCGATTCCCAACGAGCGGATTCACGCGCACGACTGGCGCGATGGCTGCGTGCACCTGGGCGAGGTGTCGGCCGACTTCGTGCGCCAGGCCTGCGGCGGCGTGGCCGACTGGCCGATTCCCGTGCTGCTCAACCGCATGCTGATGACCGAGCCCTGGGACCTGGTGATCAATATCGGTCACGTCGTGCCGCACGAAGTGCTCGGCTTTGCCAACCACAACAAAAACTACTTCATCGGCCTGGGGGGCAAAGATACGATCTGCGCCGCGCACATGCTGGCCGCCACCTGCGGCATTGAGAACAACCTGGGCTGCTTGGTCACGCCCACCCGGGCCTGCTTCAACAAGGCCGAAGGCGACCTGCTCGGCGGGCTGCCGGACCTGTACGTGCAAGTCGTGCTGGCCCGTGACGAGCACGATCACCTGGTGCACACCGGCGTGTTCGTCGGCGACGACCTGGAGACCTACCTGGCCGCGGCCCGGCAATCGCGCGAGCAGAACATCACGGTCTTTGAGGAGCCCGTGCAAAAGATGGTCTGCGTGATGCAAGCCGACGAGTTCGTGAGCACCTGGGTCGCGAACAAGGCCGTGTATCGCACGCGGATGGCCCTGGCCGACGGCGGCGAACTGGTCATCATCGCGCCAGGACTCAAGCGTTTCGGCGAGCAGCCCGAGGTCGACGCCTTTATTCGCAAATACGGCTACTGCGGCACGCCCAAGGTCACGGCTGGCTACCGCCAACATGCCGACATGCAGGACCTGGGGCATGCCACGGCCCACCTGATCCACGGCTCGTCCGAAGATCGCTTTACGATCACCTATGCCCCCGGCGACCTGACCGCCCAGGAAATTGAGGGCGTGAACTTTCGCTACGCCGACTTGGGCGAGACCCTGGCCCGTTACCAGCCCGATACACTTCAGCAAGGCTGGAACACGACCGCCGACGGCGAGCGATTCTTCTTCATCCCCACGCCATCGGCCGGACTATGGGCGACGCGCGAGAAGCTGTATGGCCGTGCGGGCGGGTTTGGCGCGTGAGGCACACTTAGGACGATTGCGAATGGTCGCTCGACTCTGGTCGCGGCAAATTGCCCTCCCCCGCCCACAACGCTAAGGTATACGCACGCTTCGCGTCACGTTCTGCCGCGACGGCGTGGGACCTTGCCCTGCGGACGTTGACCCTTGATGAGCGAATCCTCTGAACCACGCGATGAACTCCCGCATGGCGGCCCTCCCAAGGGCGACGAGACACCCGACGATCTTCGCGACCTGATCGCCGCCGACGTCCATCTGCTCAATAGCCTGGGCTATGGTCAGGAGCTGCTGCGGCGGATGAGCGGGTTTTCGAACTTCGCCATCTCGCTCTCGATCATCTGCATCGTTGCCGGCGGCATCACTTCGTTTCCGCAAGGGTTCAACAGCGTCGGCGGCGCGGCAATCGGCTTAGGCTGGCCCGCCAGTTGCCTGCTCTCGCTGTGCGTGGCCCTGGCCATGGCCCAGGTCGCCAGCGCCTTTCCGACCGCCGGTGGCCTTTATCACTGGGCCGCGATCCTCGGCGGTCGCGGCTGGGGATGGCTGACCGCCTGGTTCAACCTGGCCGGACTGGTCACGGTGCTGGCGGCCATCAACGTCGGCGCCTACCAATTTGCAACCCACGCGCTCGGCCCTGCGGTCGGTTTCAACCCGGCCGACTATGGACCCGGCGGCGAGGTGGCGCTGCAAGTCGGCGGCGTGGCGGCGATCACCTGCGCGCAAGCCGCCTTCAATCACTTGGGTATTCGCCTCACTTCGGCGCTGGTGGACTTTAGCGGCTACTGGATCCTGCTGATCGCCACCGCCTTGACCGTGGCCATGCTCTCGTACGCGTCGAGCTACGACTTCTCGCGGCTGGTGACGTTCAACAATTACAGCGGACCGGCCGGCGGTGAGATCTGGCCCGCCACCGGCAACGTCGCCTGGCTGTTTCTGTTGGGATTTCTGCTGCCGGCCTACACCGTGACCGGGTTCGACGCCTCGGCCCATACCTCAGAAGAGACCGTCGGCGCCTCGCACCACGTCCCCCGCGGCATTGTCCGCTCGGTGCTGGTCTCGGGCCTGTTCGGCTGGGTAATGCTCTCGGCGGTCGTGCTGGCCGTGCCCGACATGAACGAGGCCGCTCGCCACGGCAGCGAGTCATTCTTCTGGATCACGGCCGAGGTGCTGCCCGGGCCACTCAAGTTGGCGTTGTTTGCAGGTATCGTGGTGGCACAATTCTTCTGTGGACTGGCCACCGTGACCAGCACTTCGCGAATGGCTTATGCCTTTGCCCGCGACGGCGGCTTGCCCTACTCCGAGCGAATGCGGCAAGTGAGCCCCCGCTATCGCACGCCGGCAGTGGCCATCTGGGTGACGTCGCTGCTGTCGATCGCGTTTGTCGTGCACACGCCGACCTACTCGACGATCACGGCCGCCTGCACCAGCTTCATGTACATCTCTTATGTCATTCCCACGACCCTGGGACTGTTCGCCTTTGGTCGAAGCTGGCGGCAGATGGGCCCCTGGGACCTGGGCGGCCCGGCCTATCGCGTGTTCAGCGTGTTGTCGATCGTCGGTTGTGGCCTGATCCTGGTGATCGGCGTGCAACCGCCCAACGATCGCAACCTTTGGATCATCTTGTCGGCGCTGGGACTGACCGCCCTGGTCTGGTTCGGCTATGAGCGGTCGCATTTTCGCGGCCCGCCGCAGGGCGTTCTGGACCGTGCGCACGTACCGCCCGCCGCGGTCGCCGAGCCGGCCACCGTGGAATCGACCTGACCGCAAGAACCCAACATGGCGCGCACCATTCACCTCGTCGGCTTAGACTGCGGCTCGACGACCACGAGCGCCGTAGTGGCCACTGCCCGGCTCACGACCGTTGCGCTCGGACGCGTAGAAATCACCGACGTCACGCCAACCTATCAGTCAGAGATCGTCTTCACGCCGCTCAAGGGCGAACGGCTGGACGTCGCCCGGCTGGAGAGCTACCTGGACCAATGGCTGAACGCCGCCGGCGTTGACGTCAGCGAGATCTTTGCCGGCGGCGCGCTGGTGACCGGGCTGGCCGCCCAGAGAGCCAACGCCGCCGAAGTCACCCGGCTCTTCGAGACCCGGCTGGCCGGCTCAGTCGTGGCCACCGCCGATGATCCGCGGCTGGAGTCGTGGCTGGCCTTTCTGGGCAACTGCCACCAGCTTTCCCTCGACCACCCCGGAACGCCAATCATCAACCTGGACATCGGCGGCGGCACGACCAACCTGGCCTGGGGTTTGGATGGTCAGGTCACGGCCACGGCATGTTTGAATGTCGGCGCGCGGCACCTGCGCTTTCGACCGGGGACGTATGAGTTGGTCGGAACGTCGGATTATGGAGCTGCGCTCCTTGAGGAACTGTCGATCAATGGTTCGCCCGGTGCGACCCTTTCGGCCGCGGACGTCGCCGCCGTGGTCGGCCGCTACTTCGATTGGATCGACGCCGCGGTGACCGGCGACGCGCGAGCATTTGCCACTCCGCTGGGAAGAATGCACCTCGCGGCGCCGGTACGCGGCGTGACTCATTTCGACACCGCGCCGGTGGTCACGCTCTCAGGCGGCGTCGGGCAGTTGGCATACCTGCTCGCTCGCGGTGGCGCGATCGACGGGGTCACGCCCTTTGGCGACCTCGGCGGCGACTTCGCCGCACGCCTGGCTGCCTGGCCTCGCTGGCGAGCCGGGCTCAAAACCTACTCGCCGCAAGGTCTCGGCCGAGCCACGGTGTTTGGCCTGCTACGGCACGGCACCGAGCTGTCGGGCTCGACCATCTATCTGCCGCGCCCCGAACTACTGCCACTGGCCAACGTGCCGATCGTCGGCCGGATCACGCCGAACACGCCAGCGCTCGGCGTCGCCGAACTGGTGGACCTGGCCGCCCGCAGCACGCCGGCAGGTTGTATCTCGGTCGGCGAGCTCACCGATGAAGCCGCGAGCGTCCGCGCGGTGGGCGAGCGTCTGGCAGAAGCGCTCGCAGGTCGCATGCAACCGTTCGAGCGGCCGTTGGTATTGCTCCTCGAGCCCAACCTGGGCAAAGTGTTGGGCGGCTACGCGACCCGGTGGGGTACATTGGACGTGCCGCTGGTCGTCGTCGACGAGGTGCCGCCGCGAGACGCGCAGTTTGTCCGCCTCGGTAGCCTGGTCGAAGGGACCGTGCCGCTGTCGCTCTACGGAATCCGTTAGACTTAGTCTGTGGCCGGATCGATGCCCTGTAGCCGGGGTCTGTGACCCCGGTGCCCCAGCCGGCCAACTCACATTCCGCCGAGAACGCTCCATGCCGCGCACGTTGACCCCGCTGGCCGAGATCTTCGTGCCCTCGCCCCGGCCCGACGAAGCCTATCGCACGAACTGGCAGGGTGAGACCTTTGAGTTCCATGGTTTAAAGGCCCTGCTTGGCGCCGCCGACGTCAGCAAGGCCGGCGATCGCAGCGCCGGGCTGGCCGCCGCCAGCGAACTCGAGCGCGAAGCTGCCCGCACGATACTTTCGTCGCTCTCACTTGCGCATCTATATGAGCGGCCGCTGGTTGATTCGACCGGTCGGGTGGACGACGTGATGCGGGTCAACTACGGCATCGACCGAAAGCTGCTCGCCTCACTCGCATCTCTCTCGCTCGGAGAGTTTAAAGACCGCCTGCTGCGCGACTCCGGCGAAACCGTGCTCAGCTTGGGCAGTGCCTTGACCGGACCGATGGCGGCCGCCGTGGCCAAGATCTGTGACGTGCACGAGCTGGTCTATCTGGCCCGCAAGCTCCCGCGGATGGCCGCGGCGCGCACCACGCTAGGAATGCCGGGCACGTTGGCCTCGCGTTTGCAACCCAACCATCCCACTGACGACCTGCGCGGCGTGACGCTCTTGGTTTACTGGGGACTGTCGTTGGGCGCGGGCGACGCCCTGATCGGGCTCAACCCGGCGGTCGACAGCGTGGATAACGTCGAGAAGGTGCTGGGGCATCTCGACAAGCTGCGCCGAGCGACCGGCGCACCGACGCAGATCTGTGTGCTGGCCCACATCAAGACCCAATTGGCTTGCCTGGAGCGCGGCGCCCCGGTCGAGATCCTCTTCCAAAGCCTGGCCGGCACCGAATCGACCCTGACGAGCGAATTTGACGTCACGGTCGACCTCCTGGACCACGGCTACCGCACCATGCAGGCGGCCGGACCGCTGCGGGAAATCACCGGCCAGATGATGTACTTCGAGACGGGCCAGGGAAGCGAGTTTACCTATGGCAAGCACGAAGGGTTGGACATGACCACGGCCGAGGCGCTGTGCTATGGCCTGGCTCGCCGCTACGACCCCTTCATGGTTAACAACGTCACGGGCTTCATCGGGCCGGAGACCCATCGAGACAATTTTGAGATGATCCTGGCCAACTTGCAGGACCATTTTCTAGGCAAGCTGCTGGGATTGCCGATGGGCATGGCCCCCTGCTACACGCTGCACTCGCTGGTCACGCTGGAAGGTCAGCAGATGGCCACCCAGATGCTCACTGCCGCGGGCGCCAACTACTATATGGACGTGGCGCTCAATACCGACCGCATGCTGGCCTACTTTGACACCAGCGCCCACGACGACCAGACGCTGCGCGAGCTGTACGACCGCAGGCCGGCGCCCGAGTACCTGGCTTGGGCTCGGGAGCGCGGCATTTTTTCTTTGACATCCGATGGTCGCGTCCAGCGCGGACCCACCTGGGGTCAGCCGCGACAGTTCTGCGCGTCGGATGAAGAGTTGGCGGCGCTGGTCGCCGCAACCCCCGCAGTCCACGGATTCGACACGGCCGGACCGAGGCCGGCCGAAGCGGTCAGCCGCCGCGCGCGGGTGCATCAGGCCATGGGCCGAGCTGCCGTTCGCGCAGAGCTGGACGTCAAGACACTCAATCCGCGCGGCGACTATCGCGTACTCCATAGCGCGGCCGCGACGCTCGATGATCACTTAAACTCGCCGGCGCTCGGCAGCCGATTGTGCGATGCCGATGTTTCCTCGCTGTGCGCTGAGGAAAACCAGGTGCAACTCGTGGTGAGCGATGGCTTGAGCGCAGCGGCAGTCACTTATAACGTGCCGCCGCTGGTGGACGTCTTGAATGACGCGCTGCGCGTGCGCGGCATTCGCAGCGGCCAGCCGATCATCGTGTTGCACGGTCGCGTAAAGATCGCCGAGCAGATCGCCGCGCTGGTGCAATGCGAACTGGTGGTCCTGCTCATCGGCGAACGACCGGGCGGCGACCTGATGGCGGCTCGCAGCCTTTCGGCATACCTGGTCTATCGCCCAGCGACGCCGTCCACGGCGCCGCCGTATGAGTACACAGTCGTCTCGAATATCCATTCCGCGGGTCTCCCCCCGTTGGAAGCGGCGTCCGTGATCGCCGAGAAGGTCAGCCAGATACTGGAGCATCACGCAGCTGGCAATCGCCTGGAGGGGTTATTGTCGCAGGCGGGAAAACCCGAAAAACCCCGGTGATTTATGGCAAGAACGGCCAAATTCAGAGGGAACGGCTCGATGGGTCCGGGGGGTGGATAATGCGGTGCAATTTCAGCGAGTTTTTGGCCTGCTAGCGGATTTTCGAAAAAACTTTTTCCAATTGCTTGACAGGCCGAAGCCCCGTCACTAAAGTACACCACAGTCGAAAAAAGCCCGCGACGTGCAGGCTCATTCGCCCCGAGTTCCAGGTTGGCTAATGATTCTTAATTGAGAGCCCCAGACGCGGTCACGCACCGCGTAGCGCTTAGGCGTAGCTCTTCTGGCTCTCAACTCTTCACTGCGGTTCAGGACACGGTCGCCTGCTGCGCGCCTTTCGCGTCAGCCTGACGAGCCCTCCGTCTTGCAACCCTTCCACGACATTCCACCGCCTGCCCAGCTGCGCGCTTGCGCTTAACGGTCGACGGATACCGATAGCTAGCGATGACGAAACAACCGGAACGACACGAAATCAAATAGACGCCCCCCAGGCCCGTTTGAGCTTCAACAGGAACAGAGTTATGCACCTTCGACCGAAATGCTTCTCACTGCGACAGTGCACGCCAACTCGCTTGGCTTGCGCCGCCGTGGTCGCCGCGTTTGTGCTGGGACAAGTCCCCACAGCCCGCGCGGAGTTCTTTCAATATTCCACGACTGTCACGATCCTGAACGGCTACATTCCGCCGGCCTCGATCGTGACCAACAATTCGACGACGGCCGCGACGTTGACCACGCCTGGCGGCGTCGGCATCAAGTTGCTCGGCCTGGCCAGCAATAGCCCCGGTGACAACATCGACGGCACCGACACCGGGTCGGATATCGTCTTCGGCGGCATCTCGGTGACCGGTCTGACGAATACCACGCAGCTTGAGAACATTTCGATTCCCTACACGTTCCATATCGTCCTGGACGACTACCCGTCGTTCAGCGCCTTGGGCGCCTTGGGGAGTGGAACGTTTGACATCACCGGTTTGCTCACGGGCACCGTAGGCAAGCTCGGCGGCGGCAAGCAGGTTAACTTGACCTTCAACTCGTATTCGCCAGGCAACATCCTGACGAAGTTCATCGGCAGCGAGTTTTACACATTCTCCCCGAGCACTTACGTGGCGCCCGGTCCGAATAATCAGGGCGCGTTCGGCGCTCACGTTACTGCCCGCTTGGTGCCGGAACCGTCGTCGGTTGCGTTGCTGGGAATGGGAGCAATCGCTTTGGCCACCCCCGCTTACAGGCGCTTGCGAAGGATTTCGCGGCGTTAAGCGGTTCAACATATTTTCTCTCTCACCAACACGGCCGGCCCGGACTTCGCTCCGGGCTGGCCGTTCTTTTTTGCGCTGGCGCGACGGTCGCCGCCGGTCGGAACGCCGCGAGCACCCGGCCGCGGCCAGCAGAGCAGGTCGCCAGCCGCTCACTTTGACCCCGGAGAGCGGCTATACTATCGGCCTACTGAGGTCCCGCGCTCCCAAGTCACCCCTTGAGGCGGTCCATGTTCCGCCCTGCGGCAATCTGGTCGGCATGCCTGACGCTCCTCGTCGCGGCGCCCGCGGCACACAGCGCGGAGCCGGCCAACAGCGCGCCGACTGCTGAATCATCGCCGCGCTTCGAAAACGAAGTCGTGACAATTCTTGCCGCGCGTTGTCAGCGTTGTCACGGGACCGAGAAACCCAAGGGCGGCCTCGACCTCACGAGCGCCAAGTCGCTGTCGCGCGGCGGTGAAAGTGGCCCGGCGGTGGTGCCCGGCAAGGTCGGTGAAAGCCTGCTGGTCGAGATGATCCGCGACGGCCAGATGCCGCCCGAGGGCGAGACCGAGCTGACAGCGGCCGAAATTGATCTGATCAACCGTTGGGTTGCCGGCGGCGCGGCGGCCGACGTGCCGCTCGAGCCACTGGCTGCCGCCGCGCGGATTGATCCGGCGGCGCGCGAGTTCTGGTCGTTCCGTCCGCTGGTCCGCCCCGCGCTGCCGCAGTCGGTTAGAGTGAGTGACCCGGACCCGAGCGCCGTATCGAAGCCGAGTACTCGACAGACGCCGATCGACGCGTTCGTCCTGGACCGCCTGGCCGAGCACAAGCTGACGCTCTCGGCCGAGGCTGATCGTGCCACGCTGTTGCGGCGGTTAAACCTGGACCTGACGGGTCTGCCGCCGACGCCAGAAGAGATCTCCGAGTTTGTCGCCGATAATCGGGCCGAAGTTTACGAGCGCGCGGTCGATCGCCTGCTCGCCTCGCCTCACTTTGGCCAGCGCTGGGGTCGACACTGGCTGGACGCGGCCGGCTACTCGGACATCACCGGTGGCGACAACGACGCCGGCATCATCAAGCTCATGGCCGGCAAATGGAAGTATCGCGACTATGTGGTCCGCGCGTTCAACGAAGATAAACCGTACGAGCGGTTTCTGCTGGAGCAACTCGCCGGCGACGAACTGGTCGACTGGCGCAACGCAACAAGCTTCACGCCTGAAACCGCAGAGCTGCTGATCGCAACCGGCTTCTTGCGCAGCGCGGCCGACGATACCGAAGAGCGCGAGCTGCGCACGCCCGACATCATCCACGGTGTACTCCAGCGCACTGGCGAAGTGGTAATCGCCAACCTCCTGGGCTTGACCATGGCCTGCGCCAAGTGCCACGACCACAAGTACGAGCCGATTCCGCAGCGTGACTATTACGCCGTGCTGGCCGCGTTTACCCCGGCGTTCAACCCGACCACCTGGCTGCCGCCGGGCAAGCGAGCCTTGGCGGATGTTCCGCCTCAGGTCCGCGCCGAGGGCGAGCGACACAACGCCGAGCTGGACCGACAGGATGGCGAACTTGCCGGCCGCGGTAATTCCCTGCGAGCCGCGCAGCGGGAGCGGTTGATCGACGAGCGATTGGTCGCCGTCCCCACCGAGATTCGCGCGGACGTAAAGCTGGCGCTGGCCGCCGAGAGCAAGAGTCGCAGCGAGGTGCAAAAGTACCTGGCCGAGAAGTTCGCCGCCGTCGGCGCCGTGAGCGAGCAGCAGGTCGAGCAAGCGCTGTCTCCCACGGATCGGCAGGCGCTGGCCGAAATCGCCGCCAAGCGCAAGGAGCTTTCCGCCGCGCGACTCACCTGGGGCAACATTCAGGCCGCCTACGACGTCGGACCGCCGCCGATCACACGCGTGCTCCGCCGCGGCAACCACGACACTCCCGGGCCACCCGTTGAACCCGGCTTTTTCAGCGTCCTGTGCACGTCGGAACCCCGCTCAAGAATCGACCCGACCGAACTGACTGGCCAACCGATTGGCGAGACCAGCGGTCGCCGCCTGGCCTTGGCCCGTTGGCTCACCGACTGGCAGGCGCCGGCAGGCGGTCTGGCGGCGCGGGTCTATGTCAACCGTGTCTGGCAACATCTGTTTGGTCGCGGCATCGTCGCGACTTCCGAGAATCTCGGCCAGTCAGGCGCGCGACCCACGCACGGCGCACTGCTGGAGTGGCTCACCTGTCAATTTGTGGCTGAAGGGCGGCAACTCAAGCCGCTGGTGAAGCAGATCGTGATGTCGAGCGTCTATCGCCAATCGTCGGCAGTGAACACCAGCGAAGGCCTCGCGACGCAAGCCGCTGCGATTTCTGCCGACCCTGGCAATCAACTGCTCTGGCGAATGCCGCTGAAGCGGTTGGAAGCCGAACTGGTGCGCGACGCGCTGCTGAGTGTCGGCGGCCAGCTTGACCCGCGCTTAGATGGTCCGCCGCTGCCGGTCGAAACCCGCGCGGATGGCTCGGTCGTGATCGACGAGAAGAACCTGCCCTCGCCGGCGGCCAAAGCGCGGCGGAGCCTGTATGTGCTGGCGCGGCGGAACTATCACCTCTCGATGCTCAACGTCTTCGATCAGCCGGCCATGTCGACCAATTGTCCCCAGCGTCAACAGTCGGCCGTGGTGTTGCAATCGCTGGCGATGCTCAACGACGATTTCGTGCGTGAGCAAGCGTCGCATTTTGCCCGCCGGGTGCGCGCTGCCGGCACGTCCGACGCAGTCGCCCAGATCGAGCTGGCGTTTCGCATCGCCCTGGGCCGATCGCCGTCGCCGCAAGAGACCGCCTGGAGCCAGGACCTGCTCGCGCGGCAAGCCGCCGAGTTGGCCGCGACGTCGCTCACGGCCGAGGCGGTTGCCGAGCAGTCCCTGACGCATTTCTGTCACATGCTGTTGAACACGAACGAGTTCTTGTACGTTCCCTGACCCTGATCGACCTGCAAGTAGTCCACCTGCAAGTAGTCCACACCATGACCACCCAGCCCTGGCAACCGCTGCTCACCCGTCGCCAATTGCTTGAAGCCTCGGGCCTGGGGTTTGGCTTGACCGCGCTGGGCTGGTTGTTGGGAGACGAGGCCCGGGCCGCCGGCGAGATTTCTCACGGCGCCGACCTGCGACCGCGGCCGGCACACTTCGCCGCCCCGGCCAAGAACGTGATCATGCTGATGCAAAACGGCGGACCGAGCCAGATGGAGCTGTTCGACCCCAAGCCCGAGCTCAATCGCCGCGCCGGCGAGGTCTACAACACCAAGGTCGAGATGTTCCAGGCCGGCAGCGAGGCCAACAAGCTGCTGGGAACACCGTTCAAGTTCCACCCTCGCGGCCAATGCGGCATGGAAATGTCGGAGGTGATTCCGCACCTCGGCTCGATCGCCGACGACGTGTGCCTGGTCCGCTCAATGCACAGCGGCCACAACAACCACACCGAGGCGCTCGTGATGATGAACACGGGCAAGATCTTTCCCGGCCGCCCGGCGCTGGGCTCGTGGATCAGCTACGCGCTCGGGAGCGAGAACCAGAACCTACCGGCCTACATCGTGTTGCGCGACCCGGCCGGCTACAACACCAGCGGCACGCTGCTCTGGCAAAACGGCTGGATCCCGGCCTTGTATCGCGGCACAGAGGTCAGCACCGAAGGCGCTCCGGTCTTGAATCTCAAGCCCTCCGCAGCAACCGACCCGGCAGCCCAGCGGCGCGACCTGGATTTTCTGGCCCGGCTCAACGAGGAGCACCGGCAGCGTTATCCGGACGAGTCGGAGCTGGAAGCGCGGATCAAGAACTATGAGCTGGCCGCGCGGATGCAACTGGCCGCCGGCGCCGCGCTCGATCTGTCCAATGAGACCGCCGCCACGCGCACACAATATGGTTTGGACAATCCCGAGACCGCCGGTTATCGCACGCGGCTGCTCATGGCGCGGCGATTGGTCGAGAGCGGGGTGCGCTTTGTGCAGGTCATGCCGCCGGTGAAGCCGCAGTTTCAGCCCTGGGATGCGCACACCAACGTAAAGACCGAGAACGAAGCAATCGCCGCCAAGACCGACCTGCCCTCGGCCGCCCTGGTCCGCGACTTGAAAGCGCGCGGACTACTGGACGAGACGATTGTGCTCTGGACCGGCGAATTCGGCCGGTTGCCCGTCTCGCAAAATGGCAGCGGCCGGGATCACAATCGCAACGCATTCAGTTTGCTGGTCGCCGGCGGCGGTTTCCGCGCCGGACACGTTCACGGCGCGACCGACGACGTCGGCTACAAGTCGGTCGAGGGCCGCGTGAGCGTCGGCGATCTGCATGCCACGATCCTGCGCCAACTCGGACTGGACCATAACCGCTTGACCTATCGACACCACGGCCGCGACGAGACGCTGACCGACGTTGTGGTAACCGGCGCCCGCGTGGTCGAAGAGCTTCTCGACCTGCGGCCTCCCGCCGCCTGAAGCCTCGTTCGGCGTGCTCGTTTGTGAAACTCCACTCGCAGGAACGTCCCATGACCAAGCAGCCTCCAGGTCCCAAAGACGCCCTGCTGGGCGCCACGCTGGCCAGACGATTTCGGTCGGAACCGCTGGAGTTCATCACCGAGGTTTGCCGCACCTATGGCGACGTGGCGTACTTTCGGATGGGCCCGCTGCGGGCCTACATCGTCAATCATCCGCAGCTGATCCGCGAAGTGTTGGTGACCAAAAACAAGAGTTTTCGGCGGCCGAGGTGGATGACCGCCGGCCTGGCCAAGATCGACGGCAACGGATTGGTTCTGTCCGAAGGGGACTTTTGGCTTCGCCAGCGGCGGCTGGTACAGCCCGCCTTTCAATCCAAGCGATTCGCGGGCTACGCGGCCGCGATGGTCCGCTCGACCCGCGCCATGCTGGAACGTTGGACGGCCAACGAACCGTTTGATATTGCCGACGAGATGACCCACCTGACGCTGGACATCATCGGCGCCACGCTGTTTGGCGTGGAGCTGGGTGATCGAGGGCCGCAATTGAGCGAGGCCGTGCGAACGATTTCACAGACCTTTGTCGAGGAGGCGGGCAATCCGTTCCAACTTCCCGAGTGGGTACCCACGGCGCGCAACCGCCGCAAGCGTGCCGCAATCAAGACGCTAGACGACCTGATCCGTGACGTGATTCGCCAGCGCCGCGCCTCGGGCGAGGACCGTGGCGACCTGTTGAGCATGCTCCTGCTGGCCGTGGACCATGAAGGCGACGGCCGCGGCATGACCGACGAGCAAGCCCGCGACGAAGCGATGACAATGTTCAACGCGGGTCACGATTCGACCGCCGCGGCGCTGGCCTGGACCTGGTACTTGATTGCGCGGCATCCCGAGGTCGAGGCGCGGCTGGTGGCCGAGGTCGACAGTGTGCTGGGCGACCGCCCGGCGACTTTTGCCGACGTGGCCCAGTTGCCGTTTGCCGAGACGGTCGTAAAAGAATCGTTGCGGTTGTATCCACCGACCTGGGCGATGTTTCCCCGCAAGGTGGTCGAGCCGGTAGAGTTGGGCGGCTACACGATTCCGCGCGGCGGCTGGATCTATACCTTTCAGTGGGTCACGCAGCGCGATCCGAGGTTCTTTGCCGACCCGACCAGGTTCGATCCCGATCGATTCGCGCCCGGTCGCGTGGAGCAGATTCCGCAGTATGCCTACTTCCCGTTTGGCGGTGGTCCGCGGGGCTGCATCGGCAATGTCTTCGCTACCATGGAGACCATTCTGATCGTCGCCACGGTCTTGCAGCGGTTTCGCATTCGCCTGGCGCCCGGTCAGGGCGAAGCCGAGCCGGAGCCGTTGATCTCGATTCGCCCGAAAGGGGGTCTGCGGGTCACGCTCGAACGCCGCACGGAGCCGGCTTTGGCCGCACGGCCGTGAGTGACGAGACGCCAAATACCGATGCAGCGCCTGCCGTGGTGCGACACTCATGGCGGCGACGCGTAGCGTTCGTGGCAATTCTTCTCACCGCTACCTATTTGGCAATCGTAGTCATGATGAGCATGCAGCTTGATTCATTGATTTTCTTTCCCTCGCGTTTCCCGGAGGGCGATTGGCAGCCAGCCGGATTGCGCTTTGAGGACGCCCGGTTCGCGACCAGCGATGGCACGCGGCTGCACGGTTGGTACCTGCCGGCGGAAAATCCGCGAGCGGTCGTCTTGTTTGCACACGGCAACGGCGGCAATCTTTCGGATCGGGCGGATATCGGCTACCTGCTTTCCCAGCGGCTGGGGGCCAGCGTGCTGATGTTCGACTACCGGGGCTACGGTCGCAGCGAGGGAGAACCGACGATACCCGGCGTGCTGGACGATGCGCGAGCGGCGCGCCGCTGGCTGGCTGAGCGAGCCGGGGTAAACGAATCGCAAATCGTGCTGATGGGCGAATCGCTCGGCGGCGGCGTGATGGTCCAACTTGCGGCCCACGACGGCGCCCGGGCCCTGATCCTGGAAAACACCTTTAGCTCGCTGGCCGACGTGGGCGCCGTGCATTATCCCTGGCTGCCGGTCCGTTTTGTCTTGGGCGACAAACTGGACTCCGCGGCGGTCATCGCGAAATATCACGGACCGCTGTTGCAGATTCACGGCGACGCCGACCAGATCATCCCCATGACCCTGGGTCGCAAACTATTCGACGCGGCCAACGAGCCCAAACGCTGGGTGATGATTCCCGGGGCCGATCACAACGATCCGCGCACCAAGCAAGCGGCCCAGGGGTTCGATGAGTTTCTGGGTAGTCTGGCAGATGGGAATGTTCGCGAAGGCACGTCGCGCTAAAGCACCAGCGCCGCCAGAGTCACGACGACCATCACCGAGCCGACGATCATCTTGCCCAGCGTGCCGACGATGCGGCCAAGGAAGGCGGCTTTGCCGACCGACAAGCTGGTGTCGAAGTCGCGACCTTGCGCGGTCTCGGCCATGAAGGCTCCCACGAGCGCACCCAATCCCCCAAAGACCAGCGCCGCAGCCAGCGAACCCACGATCGGAATCGGCAGGCCGACGAACAAACCGACCACGCCGCCCACGATCGAACCGGACAAGGCGCCCAGCGCGCCGCGGCGACTGCCGCCGGCCTTGGTCACGCCCGCCGAGGCCGCGACAAACTCGACCACCTCTCCCAACACGGCCAGCGCGACCAGCACCCCCAGTGCCTCCATGCCGATCGCCGCGACGCCGTCGGTCGGGCCAAGCCAGACATAGAGGGCCACGGCGGCCACAATGATCCAGTTGCCGGGCAAGCCGATCAACTGCGACAACCAGCCGACGGCCGTGACGACAACGAGCAGAAAGGCCCACAGGAAGTTCATAAGTTCGCCGGACGATGGTGCACGGTGTGGAGGCACAGACAGCGAGTCGTCATTTTATCGCTACCGACCTCTCTGACCATGCGATAAAATGCAGGGCGCCGGATAACCATCTGCATTTTGAGCGGTGAGGAGTCAAGCGTTGGCTGCGTCGCAGGACAAACGAATCGTACTGACCGGAGTGAGCCGCGGCCTGGGGCTGGTCATGGCCGAAGGATTTATCTCGGCGGGACACACGCTGCACGGCTGCGCGCGAAGCCAGGACTCCGTGGCCGAGCTGAACAAGCGATTTGGCAGCCCGCACAAGTTCACCGCGGTGGACGTGGCCGATGACGAATCGGTGGCGCGCTGGGCCCGCGCGACGCTGAGCGCGCTGGGCGGCGTGGACTTGCTGATTAACAACGCGGCGTTGATCAATCGCAACGCGCCGTTGTGGGAAGTTTCGGCGCAGGAGTTTTCTGACGTGGTTGACGTGAACGTCAAGGGGGTGGCCAACGTCATCCGGCATTTCGTGCCGGCGATGCTCGAGGAGGGCACGGGCGTGATCGTGAATTTCAGCTCGGGCTGGGGTCGCTCGGCCTCACCCGAGGTGGCACCCTATTGTGCGACCAAGTGGGCGGTGGAGGGGATGACCCGGGCACTGGCCCAGGAGCTGCCCAAGGGAATGGCAGCCGTGGCACTGAATCCGGGCATCGTGGACACGGACATGTTGCGGAGCTGTTTCGGGTCGTCGGCGGGGTTATATCCCGACGCCGAGAAATGGGGCCGCCAGGCGGTCGATTTCATTCTGAAAATCAGCGCCAAGGACAACGGCGAGCCGCTGTCGGTGCCGCGTTAACCGCTCACGAGCGGTTCTGGCAGCGCGGTCGGCTGTCGCTGTGAGCGTCAAAGTCGCAGTTGGCATCTAAATTGCATCATGAGAGGGGATCCACGCGATGCGCACAGCACCCCGACAGAGAAACTCCATGCGACGTATCGGAATCCTCACGGCCGGCGGCGACACGCCCGCCCTGAACGCCAGCATTCACGGCGCGGCTGTTCGCGCCAATCAGTTGAACCTGGAGCTGTATGGCCTGATCAAGGGCTTCAACAGCCTGCTCAATCCGCGCACGCCCTACGTGCACTTAAATCCGCTGTTCAGCGTGATCCCCGAGCTTGACCCTACCAAGGGCGGCACCATCCTGGGCGGCTCGCGTGATTACATCGACCCCGAAGACAAAGACACCGTCAACCTGATCATCGATCGGCTGCACCGGCTGGGCATCGAAGGTTTGATCTGCATCGGCGGCGACGGCACGCTCAATGGTCTGCAGCCGCTGTGCGAACGCATTCCCACCGTGCTTTGCCCCAAGACAATCGACAACGACCTGGGTCTGAACTACCGCAACGAGGTCGACCAGTGGGCCCGCGAGCCGTGCGACGAAGCGCCCGGCTATAACTACCGTCACACGGCGCCGCACTGCGAGTTGGACCTGGAACACATGGTCAACTACGCCACGCCCGGCTATGCCACGGCGGTGTTTGTGTCGGCCTCGGGCGTGGACCGCGTGCGGACGACGGCCGAGAGCCATCGGCGGATCGCGATCGTCGAGGTGATGGGCCGCCACGCCGGCTACATCGCGCTGGGCTCGGCCTATGGTCAGCCCGACCTGGTGCTGATTCCCGAGTGCCCTTTGAACCTGGAACGCCTGGTAGAACGGGTGAAAGAGATTTACGACGTGCAGAAGAACGTCGTGATCGTTTGCGGCGAGGGCATCGTCGACGAGTCGGGCGCGGAGTTGGGCGCTGCGCAGCGCTCGACCGATCCGGCCGGCAACATCATGCTCAGCGGAGCTTCCGAGGCGCTGCGCGAGCGGCTGATCGAAGCGATTGGCGACGATTACTTTCGCACGGCGCGGCGGGCCAACGCGGCTCGCGAGGCGATCTTTACCCGCAAGATCGGCCACACCCAGCGCGGCGGACGGCCGTTGGCGTTCGACCGTTTTTATGCCGCGCAGCTTGGCGGCAAGGCGGTAGAAATGATCTTCGAGGGTCAGAACGACGCCGTCTCGATTCTGCAATGGAACAAGCAATCGGGCTTTCACGTCGACAGCTTGAACGGCCACGCGCTGCGCGACCGTTGGGGTCACATCCATGCCCGCCGAGTGCATCCTTCGTTCTACGATGCGCACATGATGAAGCCCTCGCGCACGGGCGTCGAGTACCTGCTGCCGATCTTTACCGACGCCATCGGACCCGACGATTGCGAGCACACCCGGCAGACGCTGTTTGACGCGGGCAATCTCTACCGCCCGTACCACTCGGTCAACACCGACATCAACAAGCGGATTCGCTGCCTGGAAGACTGACGTCGCGCGGGCGCCGTGGTCGAGTTCATCGGCGATCTGCCGGATCGTCCGCGGGTTCACGCGCTTGCGGTTTGCAATCGGCAAGAAGCTTGGTCATTGTGCCAAGCTTCGCTGGCGAACTTCAGTGTTCGCGCCGACCCCGGCTTGGGCGGGTCGGCAAGCGACCCACCCAAGCCGTTGGGGCGTCCCTCTGGCTAGGCGGAAGCCAGAGTTCCTGCGCGTAGTCGTGCGGCGGGAAAAAACGCACGCGAGGAGTTCGATGATTCGGCCACCTCGGTCGGGCCTCCCAGGTACCTCGGCTCGGACGCCCGCAAGAACGTCCGGGCCGAGGCGAACCAGGAGTCGCCAACCGTCAAGCTTCCAGGCGCTGGCGCGCGCGAAGCTGTTGCCGCCTTTGCAATCAATATGCCGCGAGCCCTCGCTAACTCGCGCAAAGGACCCTGGCCGCGAGGCTTAAACACCCATGAGATAGTGGGTTAAAGAAAGTAACCGCGCGGCCGGAAATGGCCCGAAAACGACGCCGTTTAGCGCCGTCGTGCCCAGCTTGCGGGCAAGCTCTGAGTAGCGAGTATGCAATGCGCACATTGCGCCGCGGTGCTATCACGACGCCGCTGAGACACTCGGGTCACGCCGATGGCGGGTCGTGCTCGTCTTCGATCTCGCCGACGATTTCCTCGACAATGTCCTCCAGCGTGATCAGACCCAGCACGCTGCCGTCGCGGTCGCGCACGATCGCCATCGGCCGCCGCTGACCGCGAAATTGCCGCAGGACCTCGGAGATCGGCCGGTCGGGGTCGACGAAAATTGCCGGATACATAGCGTCGTCCAGCACGACCATTCCCCGCAGGCTAAACAGATGGAACAGGTCCTTCGTGTTGACGATGCCCACGATGTTGTCCAGCGTCCCTTCATAGACGGGCATTCGCGTGTGAGCGCCCTCGCGGACTTCTTCCAGGATGCGCTGCTCGGGCATGTGCAGCTCCAGGGCGTTCATCTGCTGCCGCGGCACCAGGCAATCGCGGACTAGCTTGGCGGGCAATCGGAATACGTTGCGGACATACTCAGCCTGGTCCCGGGGCAACACGCCGGCGCGGCGGGTTTCGTCGATGATCAGGCCCAACTCCTCGACCGAGTGGACCATCTGGTGTCCAGAGATCGGCTCAAAGCCCAACAGCCGCACGACGCCGTTGCCCAGCCAGTTCATCACATTGATGAAGGGTCGCATCAGCCGACTGAACCACAACAAGGGCCGCGCCACCCACAGGCTGACCACGTCGGGCCGCTCCAGAGCCACGGCCTTGGGCGCCAGCTCGCCCAGGATCACGTGCAGGAACGTGATCAGCGTGAAGGAGAGAATCGTGGCCATCGTGTGCGTGGCCACCCAGCTTTGATCCTCGGGCAGCCAGGAAAAGAGCGGCACCACGAGCACGGCCATCGACGGTTCGCCGACCCAACCCAGGGCCAGGCTGGCCACGGTGATGCCCAGCTGTGTGGCGGCGATGGCGTCGTCGAGGTTGTCGATCGCGTGCTTCACTGCCACCGCGCCGCGACGGCGATGCAAGATCAGCTCCTCGACGCGCGAGCGGCGGACCGCGACCAGGGAAAACTCGGCCGCCACGAAAAAGGCGTTCAACAGCACCAGCAGCGGCACTACAAATACGCCCAGCACGGACCACAGCATCGCTTGCGTTTCTCCTCCTTCGCCTAACTTTCGAGAAGACCGATAATCGCCCGGCAAAAGTCGGGCAGGTCGTCGGGCTTGCGGCTGGAGATGAACTGCCGGTCGACGACCACGGCCGCATCTTCCCAGATTGCCCCCGCGTTCACCAGATCGTCTTTGATCCCCGGCGACCCGGTGACGCGAACACCCCGGTAAACTCCAGCCGAAATGGCCATCCAACCGCCGTGGCAAATCGCCGCCACCAGCTTGCCCGCCGCGGCCGTCTCTCGCACCAGCGTCAAGACCTGCGGGTCGCGCCGCAACCGGTCGGGCATGAACCCGCCGGGCAGGATCACGCCGTGGAAATCGGCACTCCGCATGTCGGCGATCGCCGCCTCGGCCCGGCAGGGATAGCCGTGCTTGCCGGCATAGACCTGTCCGGCGCGGGGCCCGGCGATGACGACCTCGGCCCCGGCCTCAACCAAGCGCAGCTTGGGATACCAGAGCTCCAAATCCTCGTAGACGTCCTCGACAAAGGTCAGGATGCGCCGCGAACGTAAGGGAAGGTCGGTGGACATGAGGGCAACTGGTGCGCGGACCGAGGGGATAACACCGCAACGCTGGGGGGACGCCCGATTTTAACCAACTCGCGGCACTTTGGGCTATGGGTCATGATCGCGACGAATCGCGACCATGACCACAGTAACTTGTGCCTCGGCGGCCAACCGCATAGATTGCCGGCTCCCAGTTCTTGTCTAGCGCGGGCGGCCATTTGCGATGAAACCCGTCACGCGCGGCCAGGCTTCGCCCACTTCGCGAGGAAACACGCATCATGAGCGACGTCGCCCCACGTCCTTCCGAAACCCAATCGCCCCGCTGGCGGCCCTTGGCGGCCATCGACCGCCGCATGGTCGGTGTGCTGGTCGAAAAGGCCAAGACCACACCCGAGGCGTATCCGCTGTCGGCCAACGCCTTGCGGTCTGGCGCGAACCAGAAGAACAACCGCTTCCCGCTGATGGACCTGGAAATCGAGGACGTCGAGGAATCGCTCGAGCGATTGCGAGCCACCGGCGCCGTGACCGAGGTTCAAGGAAGCAGCCGCGTGGCCCGCTATCGCCATCATCTCTACGAATGGCTGGGTGTGGACAAGGTCGAGCTGGCCGTGATGACCGAGCTCTTGCTGCGCGGCGCGCAGACTGAAGGCGAGCTGCGGGGCCGGGCCGCGCGGATGGAGCCGATCGCCGACGTCGCCGCCCTGCGACCCGTCCTCGCGTCGCTGGTCGCCAAGGGCCTGGTCGTCTCGCTCACGCCCGAGGGACGCGGCCACGTGGTGACCCACGCGCTGTATGAACCTCGCGAGCTGGATAAGCTGCGCGCGGAGCACGCCGGCGGCGGAGCTGTCCATGTTCACTCCGGAGCGCCCAGCACGGCCCGCGACGATGTGTCCGACTCGCGCGAAGCGACCGCACGAGCGCCGTCTGAAAGGCCGGCCGAAAGGTCTGCCGCCGCGCCCTCTGCCCCGACCGGCGATTGGGCCACGCGAACCGAACTCGACCAACTGCGCGAAGAGCTCCGCGTCGTGCGCAGCGAGCTCGACGACCTGCGCACCGAATACGAAATGCTGAAAGAGCAGCTGATGTGAGGAGTCGTTGTTGGTTGTTTGTTTTTGGTTGTTTGTAGCAGGTCAGGCACTGGAGTGCCTGGCAGTTCACCGCCAACGCAGCGTGCGTGACCCGCGGCCATCCCAACTTGCACGCTGACCTGTCGTACTTTACCAACAACTAACAACCAGCAACCAACAACCACTTCCCACTCACTTCTTATCCTGCGTCGTGATCGGGAATTCGTCGGTGCGGAATGGCGAGGCCGGCAGGCCTTCCTTATTCCACAGGTTGACCACCGGGTAGGCGCTCCAGCCGTAGCGCACCGCCAAGGGCTTGGCGACCTGGTCGCTCGACACCACGACCGTGTCACCTTCGACCATTGCCTGGGCGTTGTGAAATTTCTTGTCCTCGCCGGCGATCGTAAAGCCGGTGAGCGGACCATCCTTGGCCACCAGGCCGCCGCCCGTGTGCTGGAAGCGGAGCGTGACCTTGCCGCCGTCGATCGACATGCTGTCGTACAGCGGGCCGGAGTGCTCCACCTTCTCGTTGTAGCCGATGGCCCGCGCGGCCAAGGCCAAGCGTTGACCGACCGGCTCCTTGCGGCGCGGATGAATGTCACGCTCGTCACCGACGTCGGTCGTCACGACCAGAGCCGTGCGGGGCACATTCTGGCTGACGTGCAGCTGCGCATCGCGAATCTCGGCCCAGATGCTGTCCGACGGCTCCTTGACGATCGCCTCGTATGGCGCGATCTGCACCATCAGAAACGGAAAGTCACCCTGGCCAAACGTGTCTCGCCAGTTCTTGATCATGGCCGGCAGCAGCGTGCGATATTGATAGGCCCGGCCGGCGTTCGACTCACCCTGATACCAGATCACGCCCTGGATGGCGTAGGGCGCCAAGGGCGTAATCATGGCGTTGTAGAGCATGCTCGCGCCTTGCGGCTTGGACATGTCCTTTAGCTCGGGGTGTGCGTCGATCGCTTCCTTGCTCATCCACTGCTCGGCCGCGGTGCCGCCAACGTTTGACGCGATCAGGCCCACGGGCACCGAGAGCTGTTTTTGCAGGTCGCGGCCAAAGAAGTAGCCGACCGCCGAAAAGTCGCCGACGGTCTGCGCGTTGCACTCGGTCCAGCTGGCGCCCAGCTCCGTGGTCGGAGCATCGGCCCCTTTGCGCGGCACGGTCAGCAGGCGGATCTTGTCGTTGGCAGAGGCCGCGATCGCTTCGCTGCCGCCGTCGCTCTGCTTCAGCGCCCACTGCATGTTCGATTGTCCGCCGCAAATCCAGACCTCGCCCACGAGCACGTCCTTGAGCTCGAACTTGGTCGCGCCCTGCTGGATTGTCAGCACGTGGGGTCCGCCGGCCGCCAAGGGCGCCAGGTCAACCCGCCAGCGACCGTCTTTGGGCATCGCGGAAACTTCCTGGCCCGCGATGCTCACGGTCACTTTGGCAGCGTCGTCGGTCGTGCCCCAAACCGGCACCTTGACCTGCTGTTGCAATACGGCGTGGTCAGAGAACAGCGGGTGGGGGTGCACGGCAGCGAGCGCTCCCGCGCCGTTCAACAGCATGCCCGCGAAAAAGGTCGAGGTGGCAATCGTCAGCACCGCGATGCGGCGCGCGAAGTTGCGGATACGTACAGACATGAGTCCTCCCGGTCGATTCCGATAGGTGGTCGAATATTTCCTGATGTCGGTCGACGGCGCCGCGGCATGGCGGCGATTACGACCGGCGAATGGTCGCGGTGTGAAACCTCAATCGTACACTGTTGACCGCTCGGCTGCACGCCCCCCGCGGATCGCAAAATGCCCTGGATTTTCCGGCATTTTTAGTTGCTTGCATCGCCATCGTCGCACGCTGAGAATAGCCTTGCGTCGGCCGCTCGCGCGCGTCGCTTTTCCGCACAGTCCTGCCGCTTGACATCGGAGTCTGCTGATATGCCCAAGCTATCGCTCGTCGCCTTATTGGCCATCCTGTTGCTTCAAGGCGCGAGCGCCGCGCGCCTGCTCTCAGCCGACTCGCCGGTGAGCGGGCCGGACGACCCCGACTTCAAGCTGCAGGGAGAGTACGTCGGCACACTCAAGGCGCCTGACGGACAGGACGTGAAGTTGGGCGTGCAGGTGATTGCGCTGGGTGACGGCCGGTTTCACAGCGTGGCGTTTCACGGCGGCCTGCCCGGCGACGGCTGGGACGGCGCCACAAAGTTCGAGGCCGACGGCGAGACCAAAGACGGCGTTACCCGCTTTCCCGGCGAGCACGCACAGGGCGAGGTCAAAGACGGGACGCTGCGCATCACCACCAACACCGGCGATCTGCTGGGCGAGCTGAAGAAGGTAGATCGCAAGAGCCCCACTTTGGGCGCGGCGCCGCCGGCCGGCGCGGTGGTGTTGTTCGACGGCAAGAGTCCCGGCGAATTCAGCGGAGGCAAGATGACCGACGATGGGTTGTTGATCGCCGGCGCCACGAGCAGCCGCAAGTTTCAGAGCTGCCAGCTTCACGTCGAGTTTCTGCTCCCCTTCATGCCGCAGGCCCGCGGTCAGGGTCGCGGCAACAGCGGCTGCTACCTGCAAGGCCGCTACGAGGTACAGATGCTCGATTCGTTTGGCTTGGCAGGCGAAGACAACGAGTGCGGCGGCATCTACAGCATCAAGCGGCCAGACGTAAACATGTGCTACCCGCCCCTGGCCTGGCAGACTTACGACATTGATTACGCGGCCGGCAAGTACGAGGGCGACAAGAAAGTGGGCAACGCCAAGATCTCGGTCAAGCACAACGGCGTGGCGATCCACAAAGACGTCGACCTGCCAAAGAGTACGACCGCCGCCCCCGTGCCTGAAGGCCCCACGCCGGGTCCGATCTACCTGCAAGACCACGGCAACCCGGTGCGCTATCGAAACATCTGGGTGGTGGAGAAGTAGGTGGACGCCGGCAGCGGAGAAACGGCCCCCTACTCCGCACCCTCCACGGTCACCGCCATCACCACGGGCGCTGTCGCGTCGGGGCCTTTGACTAGCTCGATCGTGGCGATCATCTCGGAGCGGCGAGGCTCGATCGAGAGAAACCGAATCTGCTGGTCGCGGAGCTTGAACGCAAACTGCGAGCCCGGCACGTCCACCTGGCGAATGTAGTCGGCAAAATGCACGCCGTTCTCCAGCGGATGGTCTTCGCTCGCGCCGTCGGCGTAGTGCAGCCGCACGATCAGCGACACGGTGCGCGGCGGCTCGCCGCCACCGTATCCCCAACCGCTCACGCCGCTGAGTAGATGAATCCTTCGAGCCGGCGCGTTGCAGGCCAAAGTCACACTCTTGGGCATTGTCGGCGGAAATTTCCCCTGCGGGCCGTAGAGCAGTACCACGTTGTTGACCTGCTCGCCCTGCGGGTCGACCAGCACAAACGGCACACCGGCCACGGTCTTGGGCGACCAGTCGGCAAAGATCAACCGCTCGGCCTCGGCCGCCGCGTCATAAAACATCCCGCGCGTGCTCACGATCGTCGACGCCTTGCGCAGATCCAGCGGCAGGTACTTGCCGCGCCTGGTGAGAAACGCCAGCAGGTCGGCGATGCTCTCGGCGGGAAGCTGCTTTTCAAATCCCTCGGGCATCAGCGATTTGCGGCTGGCCACCAATTGCTCGACATTCTCGCGCAACAGCGCGTGGCGCTTGCCCTCGGCATCGACTAGCTCGATCGAGGTCTTGGTGCGACTGGCAAGCAGGCCCACTAGCGAGCGGCCGTCGTCAATCACGGCCGTGTATTGCAGAAAATCCCCTTCGACCGAGCGGCTCGGGTCAAGGATCTGCACCAGCAACTCCTCGCGCGGATGCACGGCCATGCCGGTGAGGTCGGGCCCGACCTTGCCGCCGGCGCCCGAGTGTGTGTGGCACTTGCCGCATTGCGCGACAAAGACTTGCTGACCGCGCTGAGGGTCGCCGCCGGTCAACACTTTCGGCGACAACTCGGCGATGACCTGCTGACGGTTGGCATCTGGCAAGCCTCCGCCACTGGCCAAGAGCTTCTTGGCGCGCTCGGCAATCTTGTCAGCGGCGTGCGTGGTCAGTGCCTGCTTTTGGTCGAGGGCCAGGCTGCCGAGATCGAATAGACCGGCCTCGGCGGCCGCCAGCAGCGCCTCGACCCAAGCGTCACGCGCGAGCAGTGTCTTGACCGCCGCGGCTCGAGGCACGCTGGGCAAAGTCGGCGCCAGCCCGAGCAACGCGGGGCCGACCTCCTTGGCTTCGCTGAGAGAAAGCGCCAGCAAAAAACCGACTGATAAGTCGTCCGGCATGTCGGGAGCGATCGACTTGACCAGGTCGACCGCTAGCGCACCGTCGTCAGGGCGCAACGCGATGATCTGCCGGGCCGCGTCGACGCGCGCTGCATCGTCGCGCGCTGTGTTGCGGATGACCGCTTGCAGCGCGGCGGCGACCTGTCCGGCATGACTGGCCAACTTTTCGCTCTGCCAACGCCCAGCCAGGCTCACCAATGCCGCCTGAACTTGGGGCGAAGACCGCTCGAGCAGTTTCGCCAGCGCCGCCTCGGCGTCCGCGTCGAGTTTGACCGGCCGATCCTTGGGCCAACCCGTCGCCAAACCGTGCATTATCGCGTCGTTGACCGCGGCCGATGCGTCCGGCAGCGCCGCAATGAGTGCCGGCAGGTCATCGACCGCCGCGCGGCGCGCGAAATGCTCGGCCACTCGCCGCAATGTAGCGTCTTGACCGGGCGTCAGCTTTGCTTTCCATTGCGCAGCGATCTGCAGCAAGACCCGCGCGTCGTAGCGCGCCGCTGCGATTGTCGCCGCCTCGGTCAGCCAGCGGTCTGACAGATTCTCTGGACGGGACAGAAAGCCTATGATTGCCCGGGCCGCTTCGTCGGAGTGCGCGCTCTTGGCGTTGGGCATGGTCGACACGGCCAATAGCGTCGCCAGCCGGACCTGGGGGTCGGCGTCGGCCAGGTTGTTTGAATCTAAGATTGCCGCCAAGGCCGCGTCCGTCGACGGAATCGCCTGCACGGCCTGTCGCCGCAGGGCCGCCGACGGATGCTTGAGCGCCACGACCGCCGCGCGCCACACCGCCGAACTCTCCTCCGCCAGCACGCCCAACCCTGAAAGCGTCCACAGAGCGTGCATCGCCGCTGGACTTAGCCCCAGCTCGTCGAGCTGCTCGCTTTCGACCAGCTTGACCAGGTCGTCCGCCACGTCCCGCCGGCCACGTTCGACCAGCAGCCGCTGCGCCGTCAATCGCCAGAAGAGGTTGTCGCTGCCCAGCGCCGCCACCAGTCCGCGCGGGTCGGCGGGATCGAGCGATTTGATCGCGCTCGGTCGGCCCTGCTTGTGGACCACGCGATAAATGCGGCCGTGGGTCTTGTCGCGCAGGTCGGTTTCGTAGGCGTTGCCTTTGCCGGTTTTGAAACCGTGCGGCGTGGGATTGTGTTGCACGATGTAGTTGTACCAATCGAGGACCCAGACCTGGCCGTCTGGCCCGACTTCGGCGGCGATCGGCGCGGACCACTCGTCGAAGCTGGCCAGCAGGTTCCAGGAATTGTGCGAGACATAGTCGGCGCCGCTGGGCTCGATCAGAAACGTCGCCGCCAGGTGCCCGGTGGGATCGGTAATAAACGCTGCGCGGTTCCAGTAGTGACGGGGATATGTGCGGGCCGTGTACAACGCATGTCCGGCGGCCGCCGTGAAGCCGCCGTGCCAATCGACCTGCCGCACCTTGTCGGTCACGGGGTAATAGCGGTTCCAGGCCGCGATGCTTTCCAGCGGTCCCGGCGACCAGCCGCGGACCGATTCGTAGTAACGGTTGGCAATACCCAACCAGACACTGGGGCAACCATTGGCCGTGGAGCCGAAGAGCTGCCCATCCTCGCTGATGCCGACACCCCAGGAGTTGTTGTTGGTGCTGCGCAAGAATTCGAGCTGGCTGCCATCGGGTCGAAACCGCATGAATCCGGTGCGGAAATCCTGCGTCTCGCCGGCGACCTCGCCTTTGAAGCCGGCATAGCCCACCATGCCATACAGCCAGTTGTCAAAGCCGTAGCGCAGGTTGCTGGGGCCCGCGTGGGTGTCATTGGTCTTCCAGCCGCTCAAGAGCACCTGCCGCTCGTCCGCCCGATCGTCACCGTCAGTGTCCCGCAGCAACAAGGTCTCGGGCGGCTGATGCACGATCACGCCTCCCCGCGCGCAGAGCAAGCTCGTGGGCAGGCTTAGCTTGTCGGCAAAGATCGTGAACTTGTCGGCGCGGCCGTCGCCGTCCGTGTCTTCGCAGATCTTGATGCGGTCGCGACCTTGACCCGGCGGCTGCAGCTCGTTGGGATAGTCCACGCTCTCGGCGACCCACAGCCGGCCGCGATGGTCCCAGGTCATCGCGATCGGCCGCACAATGTCCGGCTCGGCCGCAAACAACTGGACCTCAAAGCCGCCGGGCGCGACCATTCGCTGTTGCGATTCGGCCGGACTGAGCGGCTCGGGCATTTCGCCCAGCGGATCGCCCTGGGTGCCCCACTTGGTGCTGGGCACATAGTTGGGCAGCGTAGCCTTGGTGAGCTTGGGCTCCGTCAGACCCGTCGGCGGCCGAGGCGTGCTGTCGAAAACCTCGCCGCGGCGGCCGGCCCAGCGAATGCCGCGTTCTACCAGCGCCTGAAAGCCGGGCTCGCCCCAGGTCCGCGCGTCGTGACCATAGGCCGTGTAGAAGACCCTGCCGTGCCCTTGCGTCCGCACCCAGGTCCACGGCTCACGCCCCTGAACATCGATGCGCACTTGCAGCACCGTGCGGTCCTGCTCGTTGTGCATTCGATGGCGATAGGTTTCATCCCAAGTGTTGAAAGGCTTGAGCCCCTGCATGATCGGATGGCCGGCCTCGACCACCACGGTGTCAAACTCGCCGGTGTCGTGACTGGCAAACTGGGCTCCGACCAGCGCCGTGTACCTCGGCGAATTCAAAAAACAAAACGAAGCACAGTGCAGCGCGACCAGACCACCGCCCCCATCGACGTAGCCCAAGAGCGCCGCTTCCTGATCGGGCGAGATCCGCTCGATGTTGGCATAGATCACCAACGCGTCGTAGCGCGCAAGTGAGTCACGATCGAGGTCGTCGACCTTTTCGGAGTAGGTAACGTCGATGCCCCGGCCCGCCAGGATGGGCACAAGCTGCCGCGCCCGTTCGGCTGGTCGGTGATGACCGGTGTCGCCCAGGAACAGGACGGAGATTCGCGGAGCGGCGGTCGGCGGCGATTGTTCGTCGGCCGCGGCGAACCGCTGCGCGATCAGTAGAATCACCGCCGCGCAGAGGGTAAATCGTAAAGGCTGCATGACCAGCAAGACCAGCTCGCAAGACGGTGACAGAGGATCGCCGCAAAACAGCGTCCAATATAGTTGCCCGGCGGAACGGAGTCACATTGACAGCGAGGCACGCCCGATAGGGAGCCGAAACGGTGGCGAGAGGACAGTAGTCGGCGGTCAGGGAGCAGCACGTAAGGCTGAGAGGTTCACGGCGGAATGTGCAAGAATTGTCCGGGATCTGAAGGCCCAAGCCGTAGCCTTCTAGCTCACCCTCGCTTCCCGGCCGCCGCAACGTCAACTGGCGACATTCCTCCGCCAAAGCTAGACTTGAGGGATTCAAGCAAGCGCCCGTAGCTCAACTGGATAGAGCAGCGGACTTCTAATCCGCAGGTTGCAGGTTCGATTCCTGCCGGGCGTACTCCTGTCTCGCCGCGACAAGCGGCGACTTGTTGCGTCAAGTGATGACTCCTCAACGATTTCCGACGCGTCCGATTCATCACCCGCGGATTTCGGCTGTGTGCCGTCCGGTGACACAGTTTGCCCATTTTTGCCCTCTAACGCCGTCGGTCCACTCCTGAGGCACTCCTGAGCCGGCGATGGAAGGCGTCGAATCGCGTCGGCCTTCTCTTCCAGGTCCGTATGACTGTAGACGTTCATCGTGAGCCGGATGTCGGAGTGCCTGGCAAGCGTCTGAGTTGTCTTCGGCGATACGCCGGCCTTACCGAGATTGGTGATGAAGGTATGGCGGTTGGCGTGGAAGTCAGCAAACCGGCCTTGTTGATCGACGTAGGCCAGAAAGTCCGAATGCTCGCGCTTGGTTCGCTCGCTTGGTGAGGAGGCGGCCTCAATCCAAAGTCCTCGCGCGGCCTTGAGATCACGCTCCATCATCTTGGAAGTCTTTCGATCGACCCCACCCGGCACCCGATCACTAACCGGGAACAGCACAGTAGATGATGTAAGAAACTCTTTCGATTGGAACCAAAGCAACAAGCGACTGGTCACCGCCGGATGAAGCACTTGAGTGTCAGTGCGCCGGTGCTTGCTGTAGGCGGCCTGCACGGTGACTGTGGCCGGGTCATCATTTAGATTAAACGATGCCGAGGTGAGACTCCCGAGTTCGCCTTTGCGATACCCCGTGAAAACCGCCAAGAAGTACATCATGGCCCGGTCCGAGCCGGAGATGCTTTCGATTGGCTTGCCGCGTTCGGCGGCGGCTATGAGAAGGGCGAATTCTTCCAACGACAAGGGGCGTCGTTCGTGCCGACGGTCAGTCTGGCTGTTGAGCATCGGAACGTCCGCGAGCGGATTGTCAAACATCCGCCGAGTTTTGACGAGCCAGCGTGTGAACTGTTTGATCGCCCGTAGATAGTGGTTGCTGGTGCGCTTGCCCATTCCCGCTTCGCGACACTTGGCGAGATACGTTTCAATTCGGTGGGGCGTCAAATCCGCTAGGCCCCGACACTTCGCTTCTTCAATTATCCGCTTGAGCCGGCTTTCGTGAATCTTGACGTGCTTATCCGAGGCGTCACGGTTGCGTAGATGCTGAATGAACTCCTTGATCAATTGCTCAAGCGTGCGCGGCTTGTTGAACGAGTGCAACTCCTCCGCCGGCTGCTTTACGCCGAGCCGAATCAATCTCGTTTCCTCTTCGAGCTTTGCGGCCAACCTCTTTGTTTCGCCCTTGTCTGTGAACCCTCGAACCGTGCGGCGCCGGCCGCGAAAGTCCGTGTAACCGATGTACCAGACCGGTCTGGCGATCTCTTTGTCCTCGGTGCGTTTGTAGACAGAAGCCATTGCGTGAACTCCTCTGAGAAAGGCCTATCGCCAAGCGTCATGTTGCGGGCAGCCGGCGTCGATCCATTCCCGAACCTCGGCCAGTCGCCAGCGGACGCAGCGGCCCAATCGAACGGGCGGCACGAGTCGTCCGGCGCTGAGGAGTCGCCAGAGAGAGCGAACCGATATCGACATCATTTTAGCCACTCGGTCCGCAGAAATGAGTACCGGCTCATCCAAGAATTCTGGCTGATTATCGAGGTGTTTCATGGCCTTCAACCCGCCGAACAGACACGCGGCGACTGGCGGTGACCCCCTTCCCGAAACCTGATCCAGGGAATATGGGAGAATCCATCCGGCCTGTAGTGCCGGAAAGGATTCACCATGAAGAAGCGTCCCGGTGCAGAACAGATCGTCGCCAAGCTGCGTGA